>Ga0247843_1005121_pt1 | contig 18633 bp, 16 predicted proteins | sample LaCruzMarch2017__FD_192420 | JGI IMG/M metagenome (GOLD analysis project Ga0247843, IMG submission 192420) | Freshwater microbial communities from meromictic Lake La Cruz, Castile-La Mancha, Spain - LaCruzMarch2017_8m | ecosystem: Environmental > Aquatic > Freshwater > Lake | place: Spain...
TGGTGGGAGCCAAATTCGCTACCAAGCAAATTCCTGAGGCTAAACTGGTGGAGTTTATAGCTAAAACCCCGTTACCAATTGTCCTTTTGGGTGGGGCAGACGATGCAGCAATCGGTGCGCGACTTGCCACTCGGCCCGATGTGCTGAATGCCTGCGGCAAAATGTCGCTACATCAATCTGCGCGCTTGCTGCAACACGCCAAAGTAGTGGTGACGCCCGACACAGGCCTCATGCACATTGCCACTGCGTTCAGCCTAACCATTATTTCCGTTTGGGGCAGCACCGTGCCCAAATTTGGAATGACACCCTATGTGCCCCAAGCGCCCGAAAGGAGTAGTATTGTAGAACAAAACGACCTGAACTGCCGACCATGCAGCAAAATTGGCTTTGATGCCTGCCCCAAGCAGCATTTTAAGTGCATGAATCTGCTCGATATTGACCAACTTAGCATCCTTACTACCAAAACCTTCTCCTCATGAAAAAGTACTTGTTTCACATCCGCTCCTTTCAGCCCGACATTGCCCTGTTGCTGCTTCGCGTGGCGAGCGGTGGACTAATGGCCTATTCGCATGGATGGGGCAAGGCGCAAAAGCTCCTTTCGGGCGATATGGCCTTTGGCGACCCAATTGGCATTGGCGAAGGTCCATCGCTTGTACTCACCGTTTTTGCCGAACTGGTATGTGGTGTGCTGCTTGCCTTGGGCTTGTTTACCCGCGCTGCCCTCATTCCGCTAATTGTGACCATGGCGGTGGCAGTTTTCATTGTCCATGGCCCCGACCCCTTGGCCGATAAGGAATTTGCCATCCTCTATCTAGTGCCCTACGTGGCCCTATTCTTCTTCGGCCCCGGCAAATTCTCTGCTGATCGGTTTATGAAGTAGAATTCCCGAAATTCCCCAATCCTCTCTCGTCACTCATCACACATCACTCGTCACACGCCACTCGTCACTAATCCATCAACTCAATCACCCGTTCCTCTATCTGCACAATTCCTTCTCCGCTAACCGTTTTGGTTTGCACAGTATACAGCGGCCATCCCGATTCATGAATCCGCGCAGCGGTTTCTACAACATTCTCGAGGGATTTTAGGACTTCCCGTTTTGGTGGGTCAACTCCCATGGTACTCGCCATAGTGAGCAAATATTCAAAGGTGGCTTGCGTCAGTTGTTCACTGTCTACTGCCTCGGTCATACGCAGCACATAGTTGCCTTCTTCCACATTCAATTCTTCCATCACAAGCGTAACGTCAGCATCAAAAGGAGCTCCACCCAAAAAGTTGGGCACTTTTAGGCGTCCCGCTATTTCTTCGTTCAGAGTATAAGCCGCCCCATGAAAACTATGAAACTGCTGCACATCTGCCACCGCCAGCGACTCTATCGCTTCTTTGCTACTGAAGTTTTTCATCATTTGGTCCATCATCGCTTTAAAGCCCGGCAATTCGTTCAATTCCTTAACTTCTTTCAACAGTTGCTTATAAAATTTATTCGAATTGTCTCGAAGCTCCTTCCAGTTCACCACTTCAGTCATCGCCCCCATTTCATCTGTTTTCACTTTTACGGTCATGTCTTTATACATGTCCGCCAGTTTTTGAACAATTGGGTTATCTGAGCCGAATTCATAATTGCGGTAGACCCACACTAGGGTGTAGCTTTTGGCCGTACTGTCAAGCACAATAATATCTACGGTATAACTGCCCTGCTCGGCCATCGTAGTGTCTGCTCCTTTCACCTTCAATTTGGAAGTGGTCACATTGTACGTCATCGTATCTCCCTTGCTCCAATAGGCAACGCACTGCGCACTCGAATCAGCCACACTAATTTGTGCTACTGCAACAAAAGGCAACACAACACTTGCAAGCACCACCAACAAAAGAGATTTCATAGTTATGTATTTCGTGTGCCAAATATGCGAAACAACTTGCCTCTTTCCAATCCATGCCACACGTCACTCGTCACACGTCACACCTCCCTCGTCACACCTCCCTCGTCACACGTCACTCGTCACACATCACTTTAAATAACAAAAGTGGCCGCAGTTCAGAATCCCTCTGACCGCGGCCACTCGCCACTCCCCACGCAACCCTCATCACTCTTCACACGTCACACGTCACTCTTCACTCCTTCCCTAAGGAACCATCCCCGCCTTCAGCATAAAATCCTGCACTTGGCTCTTTCCCGGTGTCAACGTCACAGGCCGCATCGAAGGCATATACCCCATCAATTCAGTGCTCAAGTTGGCAGAGGTCACCTGCGACAATTCCACCTCCATCACATAGAATCCAGTCGCGTCAGTAAATACTTCCAAACTGCCTTCCGCATTGCTCAGTATCATTTTCACCCCACCCAAGGCCATATTCGTCACTGCATCTTTCGCATAGCCACTCACCTTAGCCTTGTTGCCAAGCCCCGGCCCATGTCCAGCATCCACAATCTTCCTAGCCGCAAAGTAGGTGGCATAAAAAGTAGGTTCACTCACCTTAAAGTTTGCCATCAATTTATCCATCCGCTTTTTCAGTATCGCATCGCTTGCCTTAAACAATACAGGAATGCTATCCGTAGCCACCTTCCTTCCAGCTATTGCTCCTCTAGGCGTCTGGCTCTGCGTGGCCCATGCAGTTATCAAACCCTGAAGGGTGGTCAACTTAGCTGCCGTCACGCCATAATCCAACAAATCCAACACTAGTGCATTGGCTTGGTCGTGTATCAATTGGCAATTCTGCTCTAGAATCTCATCTTCGGCTCTCTGCAATGTACTTTTCGGAAAATCGACCAATTCATACAAATCATTGTTTTCATTCTCCGCAGCATACGCCTGCACCGATGCCGCTATGGCATAGCCCGTTTCTACCAGCAACGATTTGCGTGCAGCCTTATCCTTCGTTTTACCCTTCGTGCTTTTCAGCTGCTCTAGGTTGGCCTGACGTATTTCCAACGTCTTGTTCACCCAAGCCGACTTAGCCGTCACCAAGGCTGGCACCGTTCCTACTAGCACCGAGTTTGCATCCATCACCTCGGTCACCACACTATACATGCTCAACTTGTTTTCTTGTCCGTTTGTCATGATTTCCTGTTTTTGGTTATATCCCTCAAACGGAATCACATTCCTTTTATTGGATGAAATCACCCCAATAGGCAAACTTTAACATTTCAACACCGCACCATCACCACTCCACTGCGCAAATTTCCCAGCATTCACGGGCATTTCAGCCGCAAACACACAAATCAATAATTCTTCAAATATTTTTTCAGGAATAGACCTACACTCCTACAATTAGGATAAGAGATTATACTTCTCACTTGGAGGAAACAATAGATTTAAGCTATTGGGTTTAATCTTAAATAGAGGTCCTTTCTCATTTACCCCTCCATCCTCTTTTCTTTTAATTAAATGGTCCATGGTAATTATACCTTGCCCCAAAAGGAGGTCGAACTGTGAAACTATCGGTTTCTTAGTGTGCTCTACCAATTTGTATTGGAAATATTCTTTCCCATCTTCTTTTACACTATCGGCCGCTATCCAAAAAGTCTCTCGATGCTTTTCAAGAAGTCTCTCATGCAGTTTTTCTAATGTCCACACTGCAAAGTCACCTATATCTTTGTTTTGGGACTGCTCCAACATCTGATCGATATTGCTATCTATTCTTAACCGCAGGCCTCTAGAGTTCCAAGTATTTGCCGCTATTGTGCAATAGAGTTTGAAATCAGTACCTCGGGGATATCCGAAAGCATTAAGAATTTCTGCCGAGTTCTTAAACTTGCTCAACCTCCAATCTGCGACCTGAGCAAAGAGAGTCTTCCGATTACCCTTCTTATTGCGATATGATTTTAGTTCTATTCCTTTATAATCTGGTTGTTTTGAAGAGTTGATGTCAATTCCTAAGGCTGTTTCCAAAGTCCTGCCCACAGATGTGTCCGCCATCAATGCAGATTCGATTGGGCCTCTTGCGGCAACCTTTCTTAGTAGACTCAACAGTTCTTGAGCAATTGCTCCCTCCTGAATATAAATAGACTCCACCAATTCTTTCAATGGGTTAAGAATTGGAGAAAGGATAAGTTGGACTACTGGCAATGTTGTAAGGTTGAACACGAACAGTTTTTTGTCATGCCCTACAATTGCAATGATATCTCCAGAAGCCACCCAGTCTTTCAACCCACGAAACCAAATTCTAGGATCACCTTGCTTGGTCACTGGCCTATATAATGACGCACTCGACACCGTAGCCGAATGTCCCGATACAAGCAATGCATCAATTACAACTTTATTTTCTGGACCTTGCAACTGAGAGGCATAATCATGGAATCCGTTGTCAAAGAGATAGGTTCTTACAGACCCAGTCGCGTCCATAATGGATTTTTTGATGCCAGTTTCTGTAAGCTCCAATAGTGCAACAGAAACTGACTTTTCAGTCAACATCTGGATTTTCCCCTGTTCATCCTCAGAAAGCGCCCTCATCAATTACTTTATCTTTCTCAATATCTCCATCGCCACCGCCCTGGCCATCAATGGCGGTACTGCATTGCCAACCAAGGTGTATTGCGGCACCTCAAACTTACGGCCATTTCCTCCTGTGGAGCGTTTACCCTGAAACACAAACGAATCATCAAACGATTGCAATCGTGCCATTTCTCTAACTGTGAGTGAGCGCGGCACACGGTAATGGATGTAGTCGTCTGGAATAGTCATCACCGTTGGGCTTTGCTTCTCGGGATTGAGAACAGTGTAGCTTCGCTTTTCTGATGATAAGCCCTCATCAATAAGTGCGGATTGCGCTAGCTTGTAGTCGCCCTCTTTTCTGATGATTTCCAACCGCTTCACAACATTTTCGCTCTGATTGCTAGTCTGATGATTCTGCAATGGCTCATGGATAAAATGTCCCTTTTTCAAATCTTCAGCACTGCGTACATAAATGGGCTTTCGCACTTCATAATCAGGTAACAATCGTCCTTGCCGACTCCACTGTGCATAGCTTTTTTGTTTCTCACCGTTGGGCGTTCCATCAATAGCGCGCTCTTGTATAAGTGCTGCCATCCGTTCTGTGGAGCCATTGTACCGTGCCTTTAAATTAATATCGAGATAATGCGAGGCTGACTCATTGTTTCCGAGAAAGTCCAAATCATAAAGCGCCTCAAATACCGAAACTTTTTCATGCTTAGCTACCGTGGCAGGTATAGCGCTAATCATCTTCTGGTCTTTCCTGCATCCAATAAATAGAACACGTTCTCTGTTCTGCGGCACACCATAGTCAGAGGAGTTAACCACCATAGGGGCATCTATTCGGTAGAGCTTAATTTCATCAAGCAAAGTATCAAGCTGCAATGCTTGCTCTATTGAGCACCATGAGCGAAGATTGACAATGCAATCATCAAATGAATACGCATAAATGCGAAGTCCCTCTTTCACGCTTTCCACATCTTGCTTATACTCTTTTGACACGGCTAACGCATCAAATGCAGTTTCAATTCGGTGAATAATTGAGTCGGGTTCAAGTGCTTTGATAAAAGCATCAAAATCATGCACAAAGGCATCATTATCAAGGTAATTATAATCTTTCTCTTTGATGGCTTCCTGCCTTAGACGAATAAGATTCGACCTCCTTTGCAGCATGTGCAACCCATGACGTATGGTGCTGATGCGGCCATCTGTCTTACTCATTTTATAATCTGCAATTTTCGGGGTCAGTTGTTTAAAGAACCCGTCAATAGCGCTGATATATTCCTCTTGCGCCAGTTCTAGCTCACTGTCCTTTAAGCCTTCCTGCTTCAAGCGTCTCGCCATGCAGTCCAAAATAAAGTTCTTGCGGTCATCACCAAGCTTTAAGTCGCGGGTAAACTTCACCAGCTTGGGCAGCCCTTCAAGGTCAATAATAGACTGCATCTCCTTGAGAATCTCCTGTGCAATTTTCCCTTGTTCCTTTGTAAGAATACCCTTCACATTCTCCATCACAAAATACTTCGGACGGAGCGCACGAATCACTTCCAAATAATGCGAAAACAGGTCGTCCTTCTTGTCATACTTTCTGCGCTTTCCTGCAAGACTAAAACTCTGACATGGTGGTCCTCCACATACCACATCAATCTTCCGTTTTCCAACTGCATTTAGCAGATTGTCTAGAAAATCAGGTTCGGTAATGTCTTGTTTAATGAACTTCATGTCAAGCCCCAATTGATGATTATAACGCACCAAATGGGTCAACTCACAGTTTTCATTGATGTCGCTTGCAGCAATAAAATCAAACACCTTATTATTGTATTCAGCTTGTAGCAGCCCTTCGCTAAATCCGCCCGCACCTGCAAACAAGTCGATAAAAGTCACAGGATTCCGATACATTGTAAGCTGTTCTTTCACCAAATGAACATTGCTGTAGGTGCTGTAGGAATTGACAATATCCGTTAGTTTGGATTTCACTTCATCCACCGTCAACTTTCGCTTTTGCGGCTGGGAAAAGAGAGCTTCTGCTGATGTTTGCAGTTGTCCGAGATAGTGATTGATGACATCAGCCCTTTCACCAGTCGCTTTTACGCGCTGCTTTTTCTTGTCAAAATCCTCTGATGCCACCTTTTCTTTCGTGGCCACCTTCACTTGCTCTCCATCACAATTGATTCGCAGGTGGATAGGTGATAAACCCTTCTTATCGGCCTTATCTAGGTAAAAATTATAAGTTGCCATTTTTTACGGACGTTTTTACGGACACGGACAAATCTACGGACAGTTGTCAATTATCCTAATCGTTCCGCAAACCAACTCCCCCAAACCATAACCTATTTACGGTCTTCTTTTTTTCTCAAAAACTTTTCCCACCTCACCACCAGTTTCCATAAGCCATCACTCGTCACTTGTCACTCATCACAAGTCACTTTAAATCTACAGCTTCACCTCGTGCACCCGTTCCTTCTAGTGGCGCAAATGCGTCTTCATCGCGTGCATGGGGCGCTTCAAGTCCTGCGCGCACTCCTTCAAGTGCTGCAAAGGAGTCTTCATGGTGTGCAAACATTTCTTCATCCCGTGCATGGGGCGCTTCTACTTCCGCAAGCGTTCCTTCACCTGCTGCACACGTCTCTTCACCGCGTGCAAATGCGTCTTCATGTAATGCAAATTACACTTCACCGCGTGCAAATGCGTCTTCATCTGCTGCAATCAGCCCTTCAACACCTGCAAGCGAAGCTCACAAGTCGTCAAACGAAAAATCGCTCGAATATCCTTTTGGTTTTTCCGATGCTTCATCGGGCTGTGCCTGTTCGGGCTTAGCTTCATCGTGCCATTCTTCGTCATACACGCGGCCTTCCGTGCCATAATCTTCTCCTTTGGCATTGCGCACATAATCAATGGCATCTTGCAACCCATCTGCAAAGGCATTAAAGTCTTCTTTATACAAGAAAATCTTGTGGCGTATTAGGCTAGAGTGCCCATTGCCGTCTGTCTTCTTCATCACCTCGGCCATCGTCAGGTAATACTCCCCGTTGCGGGTTTCTTTCACATCAAAATAGTAGGTACGCTTCCCTGCTTTTAGTTTCGAAGAGTAAATGTCATCCTTGCGTTCAAAGTCATCCTTAGCCATGGCAATGCTGTGGGTTCGTTGCGAAATACTACTCCAAACATACACGAGTTTTTCATAGAAAATCAATTCTTGCCAAAAAAATCAAACGCCTTCTATAACCAAGCGCACCCCTGTATCAAGCCAATGCAATGCATTCCCTGTTTTCAATGCCTGATCCCCCTGTCCTTTTCAAAAAGGGTGCCCGTAGGGCGGGGGATTTCTACACAAATCGAACCCTACACTTCCGTAGCGCGACTATCGTCCAGCATTTGTTGCTGGTACAGCGAGTAGTAAGCACCCTCGGCAGCTAGCAATGCCGCATGCGTGCCTTTTTCCACAATCTTACCATCCTCCATCACCATGATTTGGTCGGCATGTTTCACACTCGACACCCGATGGCTTATAATAATAGTAGTGCGACCCTGCATCAACTCGCGCAAATGGCCCAATATCTTCTCCTCCGTTTGCGTGTCAACAGCCGAAAGGCAATCGTCAAATATCAACACCCTCGGATGCCGAATTATAGCTCGCGCAATGGAAATCCGCTGCTTCTGCCCACCCGAAAGCGTTATGCCCCGCTCGCCCACACGGGTATCAAACCCTTTATCGAATTCCTTAATGTTGTCGTAAATGTCGGCTTGCATAGCGGCACGCTCCACATCTTCAATACTATAGGTATCCTCGGCCAAGCCAAAGGCAATGTTGTTGGCAATCGTGTCCGAAAACAAGAACACATCCTGCGGCACATAGCCCATGCCCGAGCGCACTGCGTCTAAATGCAAGTCGCGAATGGGCACACCATCCAACTTCACCACCCCCGAAGTAGCATCATAAGCGCGGGTTAGCAATGCCGCAATGCTCGATTTGCCACTGCCTGTGCGGCCCAATATGGCCAAGCTTTCGCCCGTTTTCACCTCAAAACTCACATCATCCAATGCCCGTGTTCCACTATCGGGATACACCAGTCCAACGTGTTCAAATGCAATCGAACCCTTCAGTGGCACGTTGGTAGTTGCCGTGTTCACAATTTCGGGCACAGTGTCTAGAAACTCATTGATGCGCGTTTGCGATGCAGATGCCCGTTGAATAATGCTGGTAATCCACCCCAAGGCGGCCACCGGCCACGTGAGCATATTGATGTAGATGATAAACTCTGCAATGTTGCCCGTGCTTATTTCGCCCGCTATGGCTTGCTTGCCGCCTACATATACTGTAAGGACGGTGCTCAACCCAATAAGCACCAACATGGTAGGGAAAAACGTGGCCTGTATGCGCACCAACTCCAACGAAATCTCTTTGTAGCGATTGGTTTCTTTGGCAAACGAAGCCCCCCACATTTTCTCGCGGCTATACGCCTTTAGCACACGAATGCCCGAGAAGCCCTCTTGCACAAACGTGCTCATGCGGCTTAGTTGGCGCTGCACCTGGGTGCTCTTTATATTGATGCGTTGGCTTACATAATAGATAGTAAGCGATAGAATGGGAAGCGGAATGAGCACATAGGCTGTAAGCTTAGGGCTTACCCGCAGCATGTTGTAAATAACCAACACCGTTAGCACCAATAGATTGACGGCATAAAGTATAGCTGGGCCCAAATACATCCGCACTTGCGACACATCTTCTGTTATCCGCGCCATCAAATCGCCCGTGTTGTTGCGTTTGAAGAAACCGAGCGACAACCGTTGATAGTGGTCGTATATCTCGTTCTTCATGTCGTATTCCACATAGCGGCTCATCACCACTATGGTTTGCCGCATCAGAAACATAAATACCCCTTTGAGCAATGCCGATATCACCACCACCATACCAAACCACACGAAGGTTTGTGCCAGCAGTTCGAATAGCGATGGTTCCATGTCCGAGCCCTTGAAATGCATGAACACCGGTTTCACATCGGCAAGGAAGTCAAACGTTACCCGCACCAACTTGGGCGGCACAATCGCATACAAATTGCTTATAGAAACGAACAGAATGCCAAGTGAAAACCGCCACTTATACTTCCAGAAATACTTGTTAAGCCGCGCTAGCGCTCCAATTCCGCTCCCGCGCTGTGTTTCACTCATTCCCTTGGGAAAATAGATATACTTTTGCGCGAAGTTAGGAATGTTTCTCCCGTCCGATGTTCAAACATGTATTGGTAACAAAAGCGCAACCCTCTTGTTTGGAGGAAAGCAGTTTTGCACCCGATTTGTTCCCATCGACATCCCATTTATCCATGCACGTGTTTAACCCTTTTGCAGCCTCCACGTTGCAGATTGCTCCTGTTGTGTTCACCCCATCCTGCCGCAAGGTTAGGTATATCTGCACCCGCTCATGCTAACCAGAAGGCATCTCCGCGTTAAGGTTATGCAAGCCCTCTATGCCTACCAAAGCTCGGAAGGCGAGCCGTTGGCCGTAGGCGAAAAACTATTGCAATTGAGCCTCGAACGGGTATACGACCTCTACATTCACGAACTTTCGCTCTTGCTCGAATTGCGCAATGCCGCACTGAAGCGTATCGAAGAAGGAAAGAAGAAAAGGCTTCCTACCGAAGAAGATTTGAATCCCAACACTCGATTTGTAGACAATCCAGTGTTGTTGCAATTGGTGAACAACAAGGTATTGAACGTTCATATTGAAAGACGCAAAATAGACTGGACTGACCATGCTGAGCTTACGCGCAGAATCTTTAACAGAATCTTGCAAGACGATAAGTACATCGAATACATGGCGGCCCCCGAGCTTACCTATCGTGACCACAAGCGCTTGGTGCAGCACATTTTTGACCGCTATTTGCTCGACAACGAAGACATCGAATTCGTGCTGGAAGAAAAGAGCATGTTTTGGATGAACGACTTTGAGCAAGTGGGCACCATGGTGGGCCGCACCCTCACCGATTTTCGCGAGGGCAAAGACCATGGAGGCACGCTGCCTCCGCTGTATTCCGACCCCGAAGAAGACAAGCAGTTTATGCTCGACCTTTTTCGCAGAACAGCTACCTACAATGACGAATTGACCAAAATAGTAGGCGATAAAACCAAAAACTGGGAAACCGACCGCATTGCGAGCATCGACATTCTATTGCTTAAAATGGCCATCTGCGAATTCATGCACATTCCTTCTATACCAACTCGAGTAACCATGAACGAATACATCGAGATAGCTAAGGAATACAGCACGCCCAAAAGCAAAATCTTTATCAATGGTGTGCTTGACAAAACTCTAGCAGACTTGAAAGCCCAAGGCTTAGTAAAGAAAGCTGGAAAGGGACTCATAGGAGGCTAAATCAATTCGCAATTGGTAGTGACTTCGTTGCCAACGTAGCACGACATAATTTCATACCATAGTTTTGTTTCTCGCAAAGGCGCTAAGACGCGAAGAGAACAATTCTACCGGAGTATTCTTCTTTGGAGAACATACATCCTTCTTTGGTTTGCTAAATTGCAGTGCTATCTTCATATCTTTTGCGTCTTAGCGCCTTTGCGAGACATTCTTGGGTTAAAACTAAAGGACCAGAAACTTTGATGCTTTGCCTCTGAATTCTTCGCATTATTGTGCGTTACAGTTGCCTAAATTTGCGCGCTCAAAACATCATCATTAACCTCATTACATTTTATTCATTATGACAAAATATGTTCTCTTACTTGCCGCGGCATTTTCAATGTACGCTTGTGCCGAAAAGCAACCCACCGAAGCCGAAGCTCCACTTGATACAGAGCTAGTAACCAGCCCTGCTACAGCAACTGGAGACCCAGAAACGGCTCCTATCATGACGTTTGAGAAAGACGTTCACGATTTTGGCAAAATCATCCAAGGCGAAAAGGTGTCGTACATGTTCAAATTCAAAAACACAGGTAAGTCTGACTTGCTTATTACCGATGCAAAAGGCAGTTGCGGTTGCACGGTTCCTGAGTATCCAAAAACTCCGGTGAAGCCAGGTGAAGATGGTACTATAAACGTTATATTTGATAGCACTGGCAAATCAGGACAACAAAACAAGAAGGTTACTATTACGGCCAATACGGTTCCAAATACGGTAACGCTTGCTATCAATGGTTTGGTAGAAGCACCTGTTACAGCTAAATAATGATGCAGCATCCCATTTTACTTCAAGCCGCAGAGAATCCTTTGGGCAATTGGACCACGTTGCTCATGTTCGGGCTTATGTTCGTGGTGTTCTACTTCTTTATGATTCGCCCACAAATGAAAAAGGCGAAGGAAGAGAAGAAGTTTCGTGAGGAACTTGCCAAAGGCGACCGTATTGTTACCATTGGCGGCATTCACGGCAAGGTGGCCGAGATAAAGGACACCACCCTTATTATCGAAGTGGGCGACAATCAGCGCCTTAAAATCGAGAAGACTGCGGTGTCTAAGGATGGTACTGCCAACCTTGGTCAGGCCAGCTAAACTTTATCTAAATTTGGTCGAATGCCCAAAGCTATGGGTCAACTTAGACCAAAACCTACCGAAAGACCGCGACTAAGTAGAAGGACAACCGTCTTTCTGGCTTGTCTCGGTCTTTCTGCGTTTCTATGGATGCTCCGCACGCTTTCGCAGGAATACGCAGAAACGCTCAGCATACCCGTTGCGTTTATAAATCCTCCAGAGGAGCGTATCTTAATGGACGAACTGCCCGCCAACCTTGAAGTGCAGGTGCAGGCGTTGGGCTTCGATGTGCTATGGCACAAACTGAAACCGCATCACGAAACGCTCACCATAGATTTCAACGAGGAGAAATTGCGTAAAGTGATGCACGAAGGCAAATCAAAACAGTTTTTACTCACCTCCTCACAACTCGCTAAGTTGGACGGGTTGTTTTCTCCCTCCATTACCGAGCTTAAGTTACTTCCCGACACGCTCTATTTCCAGTTTGTAAAGCGTCAAAGCAAAAAAGTCCCTGTTAAATTAACTGGCGAGATTACCTACAACGAAGATGCAGCACCTAAAGGCGAGCCGAAGGTGGTACCCGCAAAGGTTGTGGTGTTTGGTCCGCAAGAGTTATTGTCTGAGCTAAAGTTTGTAGAAACCGAATCGGTGAAGTTGAAGGATGTGTCGGAAAACAGTACAACCAAAGTCGCGCTGAAACCCTTTTCCAACTCGCGTTTGTTAAGCACAGAAACGCAGGAAGTAGAGGTGAATGTGAACGTTATTCCTTCAGGAAAGAAAGAACTTGCAGTGCGTTACAATATTGTGGGCAAAACCGCTTCGCGCAAATGGAAAGGGGCGCCCAACGAAATCAAAGTAACCGTGAAAGCACCGCGCGAACGCCTCGAAAAGATAACCACCGAGAGTTTCTCGTTCTCCATTGAGCCTAAAGATGCCAAGAACGGAGAAAAGATGAAGGTTCGCTGCGACAGGAAACCCGATGGCATTTTAGACATCAGCTGGGAACCACAGGAAGTGCAATTGGAACCAATTAACTAATGCGCATCATTGGCATAACGGGTGGCATTGGCAGTGGGAAAACCACGGTGTGCGGTATTTTCGAAGCACTTGGCACTCCAATATATTACGCAGACGATAGGGCCAAGGCGGTGATGCATTCTGACCCATTACTTGTAAGCGAGATAAAGCGCCACTTTGGCGAAGAGGCGTATGTGGATGGGCAGCTCAATCGCCCTGTTCTTGCCAAACAGGTATTTGGTTCGAAAGAACAACTTGCGGTGCTCAACGGGTTGGTTCACCCCGCTGTTGCTAGAGATTTTATGGCGTGGGTGTCGCAGCATACCGACCATCCTTATATCATGAAAGAGGCCGCTATCTTATTTGAAAGTGGCGCTTACAAGGCGGTGGAAGAAACTATTTTGGTTACCGCTGACGAAGCCGTTCGATTGCAGCGCGTGATGCTTCGCGATGGGATTTCGGAAGATGAAGTGCGTCAACGTATGGCCAATCAATGGAGCGAAGAGCGCAAAGTTGCGTTGGCAAATCACATTATTCATAATGACGGCCATCAGCTGCTTATTCCGCAGGTTTTGGCGCTTCATACTCAATTTTCTAAGTGATGCAACTACTGTCCGCGCAGCAAATACAGGAGTTGGACGCTTACACTTGCGCTAACGAGCCTATTACAAGTATCAATTTAATGGAACGCGCAGCAGAGGCGCTCTGCGAAGAAATAGGTGTAAGGGAGGGTTACCTACACCTGACCATTATTTGCGGAAAAGGCAATAATGGAGGAGACGGGCTTGCGATGGCACGGTTGATTTCTAAGAAGGGAATACCTGTTCAGGTTATTGTAATTGACTACACGACCAATTCCAGTCCCAACTTTCTGATTAACCTAAAGCGGCTGCCGAAGAAGAACTTAGCATTTACAGAAACAAAGGAACTGCCAACCATTCCGCCCGAAAATATCATTATTGATGCCCTATTGGGCACAGGATTATCTCGACCGCTTTCAGGAGTATTGGCAGATGTGGTGCAGCAAATCAATTCGTTGACCAATCGGGTTATAAGCATCGATATTCCTACTGGATTGTTTTGCGAGGATAACAGTGGAAACAATCCCAAGCTTATTGTTCAAGCAGAGCAAACGTTAACGTTTCATTGCCCCAAGCTCAGTTTTATGTTTGCGGAGAATGCTGCGCATGTGGGCCATTTTAGTGTGCTAGACATTGGATTATTGGAACAAAAATCGGGTGTGGTTAGTGCTAATAAATGGGTGAAAGAGAAGGAGGTTAAAGCACTTCTTCGTCCTCGGCATCCTTTCTCACATAAAGGCACTTTTGGGCACGGATTGCTACTAGCAGGGCGCTATGGAAGCATGGGCGCAGCAGTGCTATCGGCAAAAGCGTGTATGCGTTCTGGAGTGGGTTTGGTTACAGTGCACGCGCCTGCGTTGGGCGTGTCTATTGTTCAAACCGCCATTCCTGAAGTGATGTGTTCAGTTGATACGGGCGATGCAAGCATTGAAAGCCTACCTAAACTCGACCATTTTTCGGCCATTGGAATGGGGCCGGGTATTGGAAAGGAAAAGGACACTGCCAACGCCCTCAAGCGGCTGCTTCAAGATTGCAATGTGCCGTTAGTGCTCGATGCGGATGCGCTGAATATCTTGTCTGAAAACAAGACGTGGCTTTCGTTTCTTCCTGCCAATTCAGTGCTTACTCCTCACCCAAAGGAATTTGACCGCTTGGCTGGACCTAGTGAATCTGGACATGAGCGCTGGAAGAAGCAACGTGAATTTGCCATGCGCTACAATTGTGTGGTGGTATTGAAAGGAGCTTACACAAGTGTATGCAACCCAGCGGGACAAACGTTTTTTAATTCAACTGGCAATGCAGGAATGGCTACCGCAGGCAGCGGTGACGCGCTTACTGGGCTTATTGTTGGTCTATTGGCACAAGGGTATTCGCCAACGGAGGCCGCAATTGTAGGTGTTTATCTTCATGGTTTAGCTGGTGATATTGCAGCCAAAAAGCAAGGTCAAGAAGCGATGATTGCCTCGGATATCATCAAGGCGATTGGCTCGGCTTTTCTGCGACTTACTACTTGATGACAAGTTTCTCGTTGAAGAGTTCGTCATCGGAAGAACCAACTACGATATACATTCCTGGGCTGAGGTTGTGATAGGGATCTATGGCAGTAATAGGGCCAGAACCTTGGTTTAAGATAACCTTTGAGTACGACTCACGTCCCATCATATCATATACAATCACCAAAATCTCGGCAGTGTTTATTTCTGGGATGTTTATCTGAACGCCATAATCTGAAGTTGCTGGATTTGGATACAAACCAGAGAATGACTGATTAACTGGACCATTGCCTTCTTCATCTTCAATAGAAGTGGCAAGACTATAGTTCATGGTGTAGCCAATTCGCTCCAAAACTGCTACTTCGTCTTCGTGCAAATGGCGGAATGATTGACCACGAGATAGGGAGGGATGCATTACAAACTCTCCGTGGGTTGTCCTTCCATTATCGAAATGGCTGATGCTTGAACCATTGAAAGAAACAGGAGAGAATACAGGTGCTACACGGCCACTTCCTAAATCAAACCAAAGCAGGTTGTTGGTGAAAAGACTAATGGCAGGACGAGAAACGGTGGCCGAAGCGCCAGTTCCTGTAAGTTGAAACAATGGATTCTTTTCGAAGTCGACTAAATTGCCATCAAAGGATGTGAAAACGTTTGGCGATGCAGCCGATACACCGTCTGCCGTGCAGTAGCTGGAGAACCCAAGCAAGTGCATTATCTCGTGAAGCGCAACGGTGTAGAAATCATATTGATCTGCCGCGGGTGTTCCATCCACATCGTAACTAAAATTCATTCCCGAATGAAAATTGAATTGAATATATGCATCAGGATAACTGCCACTTGGGTCATTGCCTGTAGTAATATGCCCTACGGTAAACGGGTCGTTAAACCCTTTTGACCCATAATAGTATGCTCCAGAAAATGCAAAAGGACTTGAATTTGGTGCTCCGGAAAACGAGGCGCGAATTTCAATTTCCGCTTCTCCAACGTCAAGCATTGAAGATGAAAAATAAGCAAATGCAGCCTCTAAGGTTGCTCTGCGTTGCGCCCCGTAAGTTGGGTCATCAAAACCGATTCCACTAGCATTCACTTGGTCTAGGTAGGTCAAATTGAACGTAGGACCAGATTCGCCATTTAATCTATTGGAGCGTGTTCCATCTGATGAAATACCCACTGTCAAGCCTTTTGCTTTGCGGCTTTGCATGGATTGCTGAAAAACGGGGTCGACCTCTGCAATTGTTCCTGCTGCGTTAAAGGCTACTTCTTTGCCGTTATGGAGCTTTAGGAATAATGCGCCATCCGTTTGATGTGGATCATCAAAAAGTATTTCTTGTGCAAACCCTAGCGATGGAATTAGTGCGAAAAGAAATGCGGAGAGGAGAAAGTGTTTCATGGCTACCGTATTTAATTTCTAATACTCTGAAACTTAAATAAAGATACAATAATCGAATTTGATTTTAAAGAAAAGATTCAATTATCGATGAACAACCGTTTCAGAGAAAATCTATGGCGCCTTTTCCTTCACGGACAATTTCGATTTCACCTGTCGAACAATTGAGCACGGTAGAGGCTTCTGTGCCTCCATAACCTCCGTCAATTACAATATCCACAAGGTTTTCAAAGCGCTCGTGAATCAATTCAGGATCGGTACTATACTCAATCATTTGATCAGCATCGTGCACAGAAGCCGTCAAAATTGGATTGCCAAGTGCACGAACAATAGCAAGCGGTATGCTGTGGTCAGGTATGCGAATACCAACTGTGTGCTTTTTGCTTTGAAATATCTTCGGAACTTTTCCTGTGGCGCCTAAAATGAAGGTATATGGACCAGGAAGCACGCGCTTCATGAGTTTAAAAATGGTGTTGTCCACCTGAGAACAGTATTCCGAGATGTTGCTCAAATCTGAGCAAATGAAGGAAAACTGCGCTTTATCGGGCTTAATATTGCGAATTTGGCAAATGCGTTCTACCGCCTTTCGATTATTGATATCGCATCCAATTCCATAAACCGTATCGGTAGGATAAATAATTACACCGCCTTTTCGCAGGCAATCAACTACAGCAAGAATTTGCCTTTCTTGCGGATTATCTGGATAAATTCGAACTAACATGGTGGTAAAAACTCAGTTAAAAAGCATCCAACCAAAACACTGCCTGCAACATTGAACGCAGTAATTACTTCCTATTTATTAGCCGCGAAGTCGGACAGGAATTTGGCTAGGCCAATATCAGTCAAAGGATGATTGAGTAATCCAAGAATGGCAGAAAGTGGGCAAGTAGCTACGTCTGCACCAACTTCTGCACATTTCACAATATGCATGGTGTGGCGAATGCTTGCGGCCAAAATTTGCGTCTCAAAGAAATAGTTATCGTAAATGAGCCGAATCTGAGCAATCAAATCCATACCGTCCTGACTATTGTCATCCAATCGACCTAAGAAAGGAGATACATAAGTTGCACCCGCCTTGGCAGCTAGGAGTGCTTGTCCAGCACTAAAAACCAAGGTGCAATTGGTGCGAATTCCTTTATCATTAAAGTATTTAATGGCCTTAATGCCATCTTTTATCATTGGCACTTTCACCACGATTTGCGGATGTAAAGCAGCCAAAGCTTCACCTTCTTTGACCATTCCTGCAAAGTCTGTAGATATTACTTCAGCGCTCACATCTCCATCCACAATGTTGCAGATGTCAATGTAATGTTGAAGCACGCGAGCTTCGCCATGAATACCTTCTTTCGCCATAAGCGAAGGGTTGGTGGTTACGCCATCGAGCACCCCAAGATCTTGGGCCTCTTTGATTTGTGCAAGGTTTGCGGTGTCGATAAAGAACTTCATTGGAGCTGGTTTTATGTAGCGCAAAAGTGCCTAAAACCTATCAGAAAGCACCTTTAAGAAATGAAAAGAAATGAACAGGTTAAGCGGAGAATTTCCCCTCAATAATTCCGATACAGTGTAATCGACCCCGTAATTTGTTTAGGTTCGAAAGTGTTGAACTGTTTGAGGATGAATTGGTAGATGTAAGTGCCTTGCTTCACAGGTTCTAGGCTGCTTTGGTCTAATCCGTCCCAGTAATTGTTCGGATTGTCGGTTTGCCACACCATTTTGCCCCAGCGGTCGTAGACCTGAACATTGTAGCTTTCGTATTCATAGTTGGTTCCTTTGGGGCCCCATGTGTCGTTGAGGTCATCGCTATCGGGCGTAAACGAGTTTGGGATGTAGAAGGTGAACAACGGGTCAACTTCCACATAGCGGAAGGTGGTGTCGGTGCAACCATAGCGCGGTTCGTTGTAGGCAATAAGCATTACCAGATAAACGCCACTCGAATCGTAATCATGAACAGGCTCTTCTTCATTGCCCACTTGGTCATCTCCAAAATGCCATTCGTAGGAATAGGCCGATTCGCTTTCGTTGTTAAAGAGCACCGATGGGTCGTTGAATTCTTCTGGTTTTGAGCGTGTGCTGAAACTGGCTACGGGTGGAGGAACCACGCCCACCGTTGCGGTATCTACCACGATACATCCTCCAGCATCGGTCACAATTACTGAATATTCTCCAGGACTCAACCCTCTATTCCATCCTGCAGGTGGAATAAGCGTGGATGAAATGGAACTGGAATCACGAATGGCCGACCACACGTAAACAA
>Ga0247843_1005122_pt1 | contig 18629 bp, 27 predicted proteins | sample LaCruzMarch2017__FD_192420 | JGI IMG/M metagenome (GOLD analysis project Ga0247843, IMG submission 192420) | Freshwater microbial communities from meromictic Lake La Cruz, Castile-La Mancha, Spain - LaCruzMarch2017_8m | ecosystem: Environmental > Aquatic > Freshwater > Lake | place: Spain...
AAGGCCGCCAGATCATCGAAGCCAAGCGTTTGATAGAAAAACGCCAAGAGCATGGCCCGGCCTCCCCCAATGCCGACCAGATCAAACCACCCACTTCCAGCTACAGCCTGGTGCGCACTTACCAAAAAGAGGTGGACCGTCAGCGCAAGATGGTCTTGAAAGCCGAGCACGCCCATCAGCGCCTGCTGCTGGTGGTGCAGGGCTTAAAGAAGCTCTTTGCCGATGAAAGCTTTGTCAACCTGCTGCGCGCTGAAGGCCTGGACACCCTGCCCAAATACCTGTCGGACCGCATCAGTGCGCCCTTGGCGCAAATTGCCACAGTGCCCAGTGTCACTGAACCCAGCACCACATATCAACCCGAACTTGAAGGGGAAATCACATGAACTCCGCCACCAATCTCGCACAACTGTACCCAGGCGTATACAGCCCCAATGGCCATGCAGAAAACGAAGGCGACACCGCGTCCAAGTTGCCCACCAAGCCCCTCAACACCCTGCTGGGTTTTGACCTGGAAACCTACCAAATCCCGCTGGACCAGCTGCTGCCCAGCAAAAAGGTGCCAGACGGCATCATGAGCACGCGCAAGTACAAGCAAATCGTCTCAAGCATCCATGAAATTGGCCTGATCGAACCCCTGGCCGTCATCCAGCCCGATGCCAGCAAGTCTGAATACCTGCTGCTCGATGGCCATTTGCGCGTGCTGGCTTTCAAAGAACTGGGGCTCAACGAAGTGGCCTGCCTGTTTGCCAAAGATGACGAGACCTATTCCTACAACCACCGGATCAACCGGCTATCGACCATTCAAGAGCATTACATGATCCGCCGCGCCATAGACCGGGGCGTGAGCAAAGAGCGCCTGGCACGCGCCTTTAATGTCAACCTGAGCTCCATCAACCGGCGCATCAACCTGCTTTCAGGCATTTGCCCCGAAGCCATTGCCCTGCTGCAAGACCACCAGTTCACCCCCGATGTGACGCGCATCTTGCGCAACATGAAAGCCGCCCGCCAAGTGGAGGCGGTGGAGCTGATGGTGGCCAGCAACACCATCACCGTGGCGCATGTGGAGGCATTGCTCAAGGCCACCCCGCCCGAGCAGCGTGCCGATGTGCCGCCGCCGGAGCGGGACAGCAAAACCGCCCCCATGGAGCAACTGGTTAAGCTGGAGAAAGAGATGAGCCAGGTGCAGGCCACCTATAAAGACGCGGAAAGCAACTACGGCTCTGAGTTGCTCAACCTGGTGGTGGCCAAGGGCTGCTGCAAGGCGCAGACAGCTTTACCGTGAATGTGGGCACCGGCCAAGGTCACAGCGTTTTGGAGGTTGTGCGAGCCTTCGAGCAAGCCAGCGGCAAACCCGTGCCACACCAAATAGCCCCGCGCCGCGCCGGTGATGTGGCGCAATGCTTTGCGGACGCAACACTTGCAAAAGATCTGCTGGGCTGGCGTGCCAAGCACACGCTGGCTGACATGTGTACGGATGCCTGGCGCTGGCAAAGCAACAACCCGGATGGGTATGTTTAACGCGTGCGCTCCCACGGCCAAATTTCTATGCCATAGCGGTTTTGAATCTTTTTCACCATCGTGGCGGACAAGTCATCGGTCAACTCGTTGACAAAGTAAGAGCTGCGCAGGGCAAAAGGCTCCCGGCGCACAGCATCTCGCTCGTAGGTCAGCCCTTCATGCTGGTCCATCAGGTTGGCCCGCTCCCGCAGCACCGCGCTAGAGTTAAACACCCAGTCAACAAAGTCGATCTCTTGCGCTGCCCAGTCGCACATTGGCGCGCGCAGGTAGTCTGTCGCCCACTCTGGGCCATTGCGGTTGTTGGCATGCCAGTACAGGTGCTCGTTAATCTTTGTGCGGCCGGTGAGCCCTTCTGCAATGTAGGGGTTGGCCGCAATGCCCCGGCGCACATAGGTGCAGGCGCTCACAAAATCTCCCTCACGAAACGCAATTTGGCCCGCCTGGTACCAGTTGCGCCGGTGAATCTGCGGCTTCTTTCAGGTAGCTTTTCATGGCACTTTGGGTATCGCCCGTCATCAGGCTGATGTCGCCAAGCAGCATGCGCACGCCCAAGTTATCCGCAGGGCACCAGGCCAGCAGTTTTTTGGCCAGGGCTTTGGCCTCCTTGCCGTCACCCCGGTGCATCAGCCCCAGCAGATAGCCGTGGGCAATGCGCAAGAAGGAGCGGTTGTCCACCTCCCCCCATGAAATCTGGCCTTTGAAGCCGGGCGGGATGAGGCCACTAGCCTGCCGGTAGGCTTTTTCACGCAGATCGGTAGATTCGTCGCGCATTTCAATGCTCCACAGACGATTGGCGATGAAGTTTTGAATCTCCAACTGGCCCGGAAACTTGACCAGCAGCTTTTGGGCGCGCAGTAGGCCCTGCTTGTGGCTGATGCGGCCTGCCTCCAAGTTGTCGATCAGTTCGTCAAGCTCCTCTTCTTCGGCCCAATCTCTGGAGAAAGTTCCGTATTGAACTGGCTTATTGGTCTCGGCATCAAGTTGCTCACTGACTGAAAAATTAAGCTGGGTCGTCATGGCTGGTTTCCTTGGTTGACTGCGTGGATGTGAACACCCGGCCTTGGGATGCGATATACCGGCGAATGTCTGGTGCCATATGTTCTGGCACCAGCATCACGGCAAGTTCCATCGCATTGGCAATGCGCTCGATGGACGACAAACGCGGGTCGCGCTTGCTGCTTTCAATCTCTGACAGGTGCTGCACCGACATGCCCGCAATGCCAGAGACGTTTTCCAGAGTCAGGCGACGCTGGTTGCGGTAGCGACGAATGGCAGAGGGGATGAAGGAATGCATGGTGGGAAGTTTAGGTGGCGAGGTGGAGATTTGCTCATCGCATCGTATGAATTCGTAAAGTTTGTTGATGTCAAATTGACTGACCCATCAGAGCAATTTCTGCCTGTCGCCGCGCCACCAAGCCCGGCAAGACCCGGCCACCGCCATGAACCCATTTGCGCAGCTCCAGCGCAGCACCGCGCCAATCCATCTGGTTGATACGTCGGCGCAGGGTCGAAGTCTGCAGCCGCCCGGCACCCAGGTTGAAGGTGAAATCAACCATGGCTGCCAATCGGTTTTCTGGTTCGTTGAGCAGCACGGGGCAGTAGCGAAGTGTGGCGGCACACCAGTTCGTCCTTCAATCTGACCCAGTTGCCGTACATGGCGTGAAACGCCTTTTGACAGCGTTCGGAACAAAAGACCCAGTCCAGCGGATACCGCTGGGCCTGTCCTGTGCGATGCCGGTTGTCGGTATGACCGTAGCCCCGGGCTTGACGTGAGCAGACCCAGCATTTCATCGCCTGCCTTTCTTCTTGCAATTGACAAGACGTTCACTGACAGGGCGACGACCCTCGGTATAGCCGTCGCAGTCAACAAAGAAGCGGGTTTTGGTGTGCAGGCAGCGGCACTGCTTGATCATCTGGTGTTGATAAGCACGCGTGCAGTCGGTGCAGTAGTCGCTGTCACCTGACCTGGCTTTAATGGCATAGGTGCGCCACTGCTGGTACTGCGACACGTCACTAAAGCAGTCCGGGTGATAGGCCTGCGCCGTGGGTAAAGAGGCATTCATAGCTGCTACTCCTTACTGCGCCCAGGCGGGTTTGCCAGATACAGGAGCGCGCTGGGGCGCTGGCGCTGCTGATGCATTGGTCTGCGCCGGTGCTGAAGATGGCGCGGCATTGCCTTGCACAGCTGCGTTGGCTGTCAACTTGGATGGCACACCCATGGTGCGCGCGTAGTCCGGGTGGTCGGGCTCTACAGCCGTCTTGACAACGTTGCGGTCGTCACCTCGATCATCCTTTTCGATGTCCACGCGCACCACAAACTCCAGACCATCAAGGTCAACAAAGCCCTGGATGCGCCGGGCGGCTGCGGCTTGGGGGCTGTTGTCCTGCGGCAGGACGTTTCTGGAACTGTTCAGTGCGGCGCGCACAAAGGTTCTGCCCATCTGCGTCCAGGTTGGCCCCTTTGGTGAGTACAAACCGATGTTCGACCACATCTTGCGTTTGGCATATTCGCCACCGGTGATGACAAACTCGGCAGCTAGATAGACAGCGCCCGATTTGGGCGACTGGGTGGGGTAACCATCCGACCAGCCTTGGCTGGCGTCGTAGTGGCCACCGGGTTTCAGTGTCATCAGCACCGGCACGAGCGCGCCCTTGGGGATCAGGTTGAAACCTGACTGTTGTGCTTCTGCGTCGTTGAAATCAGACCACGCGTTGGCTTCTCTGTTGTTGTCGTTCATTTGAATTACTCCTTGGAATCAGTGGGGGTTGGGGTTTGTGGGTGCTGTGCAGGGGTGCCAGTGCCAGCGCACTTGGCGATAAGCGCACCCAGGTCAGGTGGTTCCAGCAGGTCAAGGCGACCGCTGCGGTCTTTGGCCGGATAGCTGTAGGGGTTGATGGTCTGGGTGACGAATGCACGGTATGAGCTGCCATCTTCGGCCTTGATTTCTGCCAGCGTCACCACCTCGTCGACGATGCCCGGCAGTTGCAGTGCAGTGGCGCTGCCTTCAATTTGCGGCACGAACACCTTGCGACCAAAGTCATCGGTTTTGCTGTCCAGGATGGCCACGAACACCACGTTCTTGCCACGGGCATGCTGCAAGTGGGTGAGCGCCGTGATCATTTCTTGACCCAAAAGGCCATATGCGCCGCGTGAATCTGGCTTGCCGGTGCGGTCAGAAAACGCCGCTGGCTGGCTCTTGGCCCAGTTAAAACACAGCCTGGAGAGCGCCGTGATGGAGTCGCAGAAGTAGGTCTGATACTTGTCCAAGCTGGCCGGGTCGCCATAGACCGAGCAGACATGGTCAAAGTGCGCCTGCGAAAACGGTGACTGCTCGGGCAGCGCCGGGTTGGGACCCGCAAGGTAGACCACCAGATCTCGAAACTCGGGCCAGGTGCGCGGCCGCAAGCAGTCGCCATCCCAGTCCGAGACAGACAGGTCACCAGCCTCCAGGTCAATGAACAAAGTGGAGTGGGTGTCGAGAAATTTGAGCTGGGTCGTTTTGCCGATGCCACTAACACCCAGAATGACGATCTTGACACCACGGCGCTGCGCGCGACGCTGGTCAGCAGTGATGATGGGAAGCGCCATTTAAGCCACCTCTTTCATCTGATCGATCACCGCCGGATTCCAGAGAATCTGGTAACCCGAATGGCCATTGCGCGAGTACGGCAAGGCCTCGCCCCAAGCCTGACCGGCCTCCGTCAATTCCCATTCGTCACGGTCATTGCGCATTTGCAAGCCCATTGCAGCCAAGCGAGCATTGACGCTTCGAGCGGCCATACCCAATTGCTGGCCCAGCTTGGTCGGGTTCATGGCTGCCATTGGCTCGTCATTTGCAGGAAGCGCCCGACGCATGGTTTCCATGGAAAGGCCTGTGTTCTCGTGAATGCAAGTCAACGTTGCAGCCATGGCAATGCCATGCTTGACACCGGGAACCTTGGCCACCGCTTCGCCAATCAGCAGTAGCGATGACACCCGATCCTGGGTTGGCGATGGCAATGCGGCCACCGACGTGCCTGACGCATAAGACCCGGTCTTGCGAATGGAGGGCAGAACTTCATGGGTGATCCAGCGCTTGAACCGCTTGGCCTCGGGCTTACGGCTGCCCAGCACCAAGTTGTAAAGGCCGGACTCATTGACCACCGACATGTCTTGCTGACCACCAGGGGTCGGAATTGAATTCCGACCCTTTTCATCATCATCCAAACGGGCGATGGCTTTGTGGGTATCTGGCAGCTCAAGTGCTGCGCATACGTCGGCAGCGACAAACCAGGGCTGCCCAGCAGCATCCAGATTGACTCGCAGGGAATGACATTCAAATTCAAATGGGATGATTTGCGACATGATCAGGACTCCAGTGGGTCAATGGAAAGGGTGAAAGTTGGTTTGCCGGGCTCAACCGTGCGGGCGGTGGAAAACTGCTGCTGCAACGCCGGTGGCCAGTTCGTATAGCGGGATTCAGAGACTGACAACTTGATGTCGATGTAGCTCTTGATTTGCTCGCCAGATGCCACGACGCGCTCTGCGATCTCGCTCAGTTGCTTTTGGTCCCAGGTGATCTTTTTGGGAAGCTCAAACTTGATGCGCAGGGATCCGTCAGTGATGTGGGCGGTGCCAAAATCACGGCCGGATTCCAGCAGTGCGGCTTTGGCCTGTTCTTCGTAGCACTGCTTTAAAGCCGCATCGAACTTGGTGCGGGCTTGTTTGAGCCAGGCAATGGCTTTGTCCAGATTGACATCCACTTCAAGTTTTTGAGCGGGTGTCAGCTGGGCCAGTTGGCTCACGGACATCTCGGCGATGTCGGCAGGAAAGATGGTGAGATCGGTCATATTCATGTCCTCCTCACTTCGCCACGCGTTCCGAGGTCGACACATGCAGCGCCCCATGCTCGTACTCGGTCACCGTCTCGAGCGGATACGTCACTCTTTTTGAGAGCTTGTAATAGTGCGGGCCACGTCCTTCAGAGCGCCAGCGTTGGAGCGTCTTGGGACTGATGCCCCAACGTTGCGCCAGTTCGTTTTCCGACAGCACACGCCGCTCGTGCGGAGCCACCTTTGCAGGCAGCGCCAAGGAGGCGGAATGGCCGTAATTTGCTGATGTTGATTGCAGCATTGGTACCCCTTTCATTAAGTTGAGGAACAACGCTTGCAGTGTCAAATTTGAGCGGCGAACTGTTAATGGACTGGGTGGCGAACTGGGTTGAAAGTTCGAGTTCGCCACTGCCGCTGAAATGAAAACGGCGAGCTGCTAGGGCTCGCCGTTTCAAATGGTGAAGAATCCGATCAGTGACTTTTTTGCGCGGCGCAGTGCATGGCGTAGATGCCAGCTCTGGTGACGCTTACCAACGTTTTGTACGCTCGCAACGGATCCTCATACTCTGGCTTATTCTTGTTCTGAGATTGAACCTTGAACACATCAATCGGCTTTGCGCTCGACAGCTCTGCGCGCGACATGACCATGTGCCCTTCAAGGCCCTGGCCGCCAAGCTGCCACAGAACACGAAATACCTCAGCCTGCGCTGGTGTCAATGCAATGACCGGTTGATCAATCCCCAAATGAACCCACCGGAAGTCCGCAGAAAAGGGGCCGTTGACTGCTTCGGTTGTGTCATGCGGCATGACCTCTGGTGCCGTTCCTGGTGCGATAAATCGGATTTGTCCGCCGTACAGCGCAAAACGTTCCTCCAGAGGAAGCCAGAATCCGGCCCCAGCCAATGGGTCATCCTCTTGGTCACGCAGTGGCTTTGGGGTCAACAGCCAGGGTGTCGCGCCATTACGCACACGCCCCAGCAATGACGGCTTTTGAAGCACAAGATCAAGGCTGCGTGCCAATATAACTGGATGCCGCTGATGTATGCCAATCTGCCACATATTGGTGGTGATCGCCACGGTCGCCTGCTGCATAGAGATGTCCAGTGAAACGCGCAGTTTGCGGATCAATACATCCACGTCAAGCGTCCACGCCTGCCGATCGACCTCGTCAACGGGTATGGCACCGCAGTCCGGACATTGGCACACAAGAAGACCGCCCGTTTGAATGACTTGACAGCGCTGCAGTTGGCAATACGGGCACATTAAGAACCGGCAATCCACCTTGTGCGGCTTGACCAAGCGAAGATTTTTGAGCGCGACCATGGCATCACGCTCCACGGCAGAGCAAGTTGATTCAAACCTTGGACTGTCGGCACCCAAAAGCCTGCACACCAACGTCCAAACAGCAGCGTTACTGACCTTGCTCAATTTCGCGCTCGTCAATCAGGTCTGGTCTTTCACCGGCTGTGTCTTCATGCGCCGATAAAGTCTGCGAACTTTGCAGAATGCCGACGGCCACCAGATATGCCTCCAGCTGAGCCCGCAATTTGTCATCGAATTTGTGCAGATTCAAGCGACCTCGACTGGTCAACTCAACCGTCACGGGCGTTGATTTTTGTTTGCCAGGTGGTGGGGCGTAATACAAATTAATGCTGGCGGCGGCCACCGTCCAGCCCCGCGCCAGCGGGTCATCGTGCTCAAATTCCCCGGCAATCAGATCCGTCACGCATTCTTGCTCGCTGCTGAGCATCGCTGTAAATTCAGCCTTAAGTTTGCTGCTCGGACTCATCAACGTGATCGATTTGACTTGGAGGTTGACAAAGCCATCATCTGCAGCCTGTGGCACCTGAAAACCCAGCTTCAAACTGGAGAGGTCGAGCGTAGGAGGTTTGATCCGCTGCGATGCGATATCGACACCAAGCAGGTGGCGAGAGAAGGCATTGGTCAGCATGTCATGGTATTTGGCACCGCCCCGAATCAGCGTGCGCGCCACGCCGGTGATTTGCGAATACTCCAGCGTCATGTGAATGTTCGGACTGCCAACGCGCCGCTGCAAAAGCAGGCCATTGAATTCAAGTCGCATCATGGCCAGGTCTTTGGCATGCACCGTTACCAATTGCGTGCCATGTACTCGGTCAAGCAAGTGGGCCACACAAACCTCGCCGCAGCGCAGCTCCCTTTGATAGAAAGCCTTGATCGCTGCTACGAAGTCATCCATGGATTTGGCATCCTGGCGTACAGGGACTTTGATACCCAGGTCGTACTGCTGCGCCTGCTGCAGATTGGCATCCACGAATTCAATCTCAGTGGCTTGCTCAAACAAGTCCAGGTGATGGACAAACAGCCAAAACGCGCGGTGAATGTCACTTTGACAAAGAGCCAAATTGGCCAAGGCTGCGCTGTTTTTTGTGCAAACCTGAAACATCGCCTGCTTGCCTCGCTCATGGGCGAGTTGCACGCTGACATTCAAACCGGCCACCACCTTGTCTCTGATATCGCTGTCTGGGTAAGCTTGAATCTGTGCGATCAGGGCACTGGATGTGATGGCATCGTCAGTCCAGTCAAAGTCAGCGGGTAGCACCAGGCCTTCGCGGCTCAGATAAGCGCGCAGTGTCGGGTCGACCGGCAAGTGGAGTAATGCGTCAGCGTACGTTAATTTCATACTCGATCCTTTCAGGAGTGTTGCCGTTGGACTCGAGACCGCTGAGGCAAAGGTGCGGCACCGCTTTCGACGACTGGTTACATAAAAACTGCCATGCATCGAATTAAGTAAAGTAAAACGATACAGGCGAGATTCTATCCGCGCATTTCCTTTTGTCAATCAAGTGAGTACTTACGAGTTCTATTGGCTCTTTTAGCTATACTTGCAGAATTATTTCTAAGGTCGTTACCTCATGCCATCCCCCTTCGGAATACGTCTACGTCAACTGCGTGAGGCCAAGGGCCTCACTCTCCAGCAAGTGGCCGATGCAGTCGGTTGCAGCAAAGCCTATGTCTGGGAACTGGAAATGCGAGAAGGTCAGCGCCCGACCGCTGAGCGCTTGAATGCCATCGGCAAGTTGCTTGGCGTTAAAGTGGAAGATCTGTTGGGTGAACCCATCGGCGAGGTCGCTGATGCATCTGGCACCGATGTCGCATTCTTCCGTGAATACGCCGGAATGACGGAAGATGAAAAAAAGCGCTACCGTGATGCCATGAAGTTGATGTTTGGCAACAAGGAGTCAGGAGCGCAGAGCTCTTGAGCGCCACAGCACCGCCGAGCAGCTTCAAGGCTGCCGCCAACATTCTTAACTGGCTGGCCGCCATGCAATGCCTGAAACTGCCAATCGATCTGGACTTGGTGCGCCAAATGCTGCCCGACACCCCCTTGGGGCGCGGAGCGGTCATCAAAGAACCGGCGGACTTGACTTGGGGTGCCAGCGAAGGTGCGTTGGTACGAAACCCTGACAACGCGTCTGAATGGGGCATCTTTGTGAATCCCAAGACCCGCGCTGAGCGCCGCCGCTTCACCGTGGCGCATGAGCTTGGCCACTTTGTCCTGCATCGCTCGCTGCAGTCCACGTTCAACTGTGACAAAGAAAGTGTTTACAGCGGCATTGCCACCCTCAAGCAAATTGAACGTGAAGCCGACGACTTTGCTGGCAATCTGCTCATGCCAGGCAACATGCTGCGCGACAGAATTGAGGGAAAACGCATCGACTTTCACTTGGCTGGCGAACTGGCCAAAGAATTCGGCGTATCGCTGGAGGCCATGTGCATTCGGCTGATCAAGTTTACCGAGCAGCGCGCTGTGCTGGTTTATTGGGACAACGGTTTCTTGAAGTACCAATGGCCCAGTGAGAGCGCCAGGCGGACTCGTGTGCGGCTGCACAAAACCGCAGACCCGCAGGAACCCCACCTTGGCACACTGGCAGCTGACGAAGCATTCGATCAGGAATGGGATGGGGTGGACATGCCCGCCAGCGCTTGGTGCTCCAGCGAAGCCGCAGATATTCGTCTGCGAGAACTCAAGCACACCTACACCGATGGAAACCGGATTCTGTCCCTGTTGATCCTGGAGTCGGCACCACCGCGTGCTTACCAAACCAGCGATTGGGAAGGTGAGGAAACGGGCGATTCATTCGACCGCTTCATTCAAGCCGGACAACTTCCACAACGATGATTCATTGATCGACGATCTCGCAGCATCTGCGCGCACTGCCGCGCTAGCACCATAAAACGAGTTACTCCGACAGGGTTCGGCCCATAGCATAGACGGTAGTTTTTAACCGGAGTGCTACCCATGTCAGAACTCGAATCACCCTCATCTGCGCGTCGCTTGACGCTTGAGATCCAGGCCCGGCAACCGCACCGGGAAATTGCTGAACTGCTGGCCGCTGCGATTGTGCGCATGCGCGTCAAAGATATTTGCAGCCCGTCCGCCACACAGAGCGAAGTTAGCCTTGGCTTTACTGCCAACCAGCGCGTCAATGCGAACCCGTCTTACACCGAAGGAGTTCAACAATGACGACGCAAGCAAGTACCACCATCGCGCAAATAGCGCAGTTACCCAGTCTCCCCATGGACAGCCTCTGGGCATTATGGGACGAGCTTTTTGACCGACGCCCTGGCCACCACCATCGCACCTATCTGGAAAGTCGGATCGCGTACAAGCTTCAAGAGCGCGCATTTGGAGGCCTGTCCGGTCACCTCCGGATCAAGCTAGTAAAAATTGGCGAGACCGGTGAGATACCGGGCCACAAACGGCGAGCCGAAAGCGATTTGTCTGCCGGAACGACATTGGTTCGCGAGTACGACGGTGTCACCTATCGCGTCAAAGTGATGGACGACGGTCGTTTTGACCTCAACGGCCGCCCCTTCAAGAGCCTGTCAAAAGTGGCTCGCGAAATCACCGGGACGGTCTATTCCGGTCCTGTGTTCTTCGGTTTGAAGCAGCCCAGCCGTGCACGGAAGGCGGCCCAGATATGAAAACACCAGCAACACGTGCACCGGCACTGACACCGAAAAAACGCTGTGCCATTTACACCCGCAAATCCACCGACGAGGGACTGGACCAGGAGTACAACAGCCTTGAGGCGCAGCGCGACGCAGCGTTGGCGTTCATCAGCAGCCAGCGCCATGAAGGGTGGATTGGCACCGACGATGGTTATGACGACGGTGGTTACTCCGGCGGCAATACAAACCGACCGGCGCTGAAACGTCTGCTGGCAGACATCGAGGACGGGCGCATCGATGTGGTGGTGGTCTACAAAATTGACCGGCTGTCACGATCCCTGTCGGACTTTGTCCAGATGGTCGATCTGTTTGATGCTCGTGGCGTCACCTTTGTGTCGGTGACCCAGCAATTCAACACAACCACCAGCATGGGTCGCTTGACGCTCAACATCTTGCTGTCATTTGCCCAATTCGAGCGTGAGATCACTGGGGAACGGATCCGCGACAAGATTTCGGCCAGCAAGGCTAAGGGGATGTGGATGGGCGGCACACCACCTCTGGGTTATGACGTGCAAGAGCGCAAACTCGTTGTCAATGAGCCGGAAGCTGCGCTCGTCAGGGACATATTTGCGCGTTATGCCGAAACCGGATCTGCCGCGCAACTGGTGCGCGAACTACAGATCGAGGGGCACACCACCAAGGTGTGGATCGCACAAAACGGTCGCCGCCACGATGGAAAGGTCATTGACCAGCAGTGCTTGTTCACCTTGCTGCGCAACCGCCTGTATCTTGGGGAGATCACTCACAAGGGGCAATCATTCCCTGGACAGCATGAGCCCATTGTCACCACCGAATTGTGGGCGGCAGTACATGCGTTTGTCGATGGCCGCAAGCAGGGGCCACGAACCCAGTACAAGAAGGAGCCCGCACTGCTGAACGGCCTGCTGTATGCGCCTGATGGTCAACGCATGCTGCCGACCTATACCCAGAAGAAAAACGGCAAACGCTACCGCTATTACGTGCCCTATCTGGAAAAGCGGCAGTCGGCGGGTGCGACCTACGATCCGACCCGGCCCAACATCGGGCCGCTGCCAGCCCTGGAAATTGAAACTGCTGTGCTGGCGCAGGTGCATAAGGCCTTGCAGGAACCCGAGATGATCATTGGCGTCTGGCAGGCCGGTATGGCACTTCGGGAGCGCAAGGAAATGGACGAGCCGACCGTGCTGGTGGCCATGCGGCAAATGAGCGAGGTCTGGGAGCACTTGTTCCCCATCGAGCAGAACCGGATCATGCGGTTGCTCATTGAGAGGGTTCAACTGCATGAGGACGGTTTGGACATCATCTGGCAGGACGACAGCTGGCAACGTTTCTGCCGTGAATTGGAACGGCACCAATTCGTGGTCGAACAACGCGCACCGGCTGACGAGGAGACTGTGTGATGGATGCCACCGACAACTCCACACGTGGTACGCCAGCGTTGCGCCGGGTCGTGGTCACGCCATCGGGCAAGCCACGGCAATTCGAGATGGCAGGTCGATCGGTGACATTTGTTCCGCTGTCCATCAAGCGACGCCACTCCAGCAAGTTAATCGTGCCGCCAGCGGGTGCGGCGTTTGTGAGAACGACATCCACATTCGATCTGCCCTTGATCCGCACCCTTGGCAAGGCTTTTTACTGGCAGAAGTTGATTGACACCGGCGAGGTGGCCAACGCGACGGAACTGGCACGCCGCTTCAAGCTTGAGCCGGGGTGGGTTAGCGAAGTGCTCAGAATGACACGCTTGGCACCAGACATCATCCGGGCGATCCTGGATGGTCGGCAGCCACGTCATCTGAACCTTCATGCGCTGCGTGGTCGCCAGGCGGAGGTTCCATTGGATTGGGATGAGCAGCGTAGGCTTTTTGAATTCGTTTCGTGACTTACTTGATCAGGGGGGCAATGTCCTGCTCGAAGATCTGAAGCGCAGTCCGTTCGCACGGTTTGTAACCAGTTATGGCTTCAAGCGGCTCGATCGTACCGCCGACAGCAACGACTACATATTTCAGCCTCGTGTCCCCTAAATTGACTTGTCTCGGGGGTAATGCGCGCATGACATCACCCATAGATGGGTTTTGTCGCTGCAAAAAGGTATCAAACGACATACCTTGCATCCTCAAAGCCGTACGTATTTCAGGATTGGCCAAGTCCTCAGGCGTCCATTTGGCGGACAGCCAATCGCGGGCCATTACAAACGGCGGAAGGTAATCGCCCTCGCGGCCCTCATAGACCTGGTGGCGGACCGTGACGTCCACAACTCCGAAAGGCGGTGCAACCACTATCGCGTGCGGCGCTGCAAAGCTTCCCTCGTCAAACGACCAAAAATAGCGATCAGTGATTCCGCTGTCTGATGGAAACGTTATGGGTTAGCGTGGCCTTGGCAACGTAGTTCCAAACCCCAAGCCGGTCAAGCATCCGACCCAACATTCCAGATGCGTCCACGCAGGCACCGAGTCGCCCGTCGGCCTTAACCGCCAAGGTCAATGCATTTGCAGCGATATCAATCTTGGTAGCCGCATCAGCAAGGTAGCCATCGTCATATGGACGGGCCTCAACATACCGCGCGTACAACTCCAGGAAGCGCGAATCCAGCCGCTCCTGCATTAGGAAGGTCGGGTGGTCATAGAAACCAGGCGCATCAAACGGGATATTTCGATTAGAGAACGCGCGCTCCAAACGTCGACGCTCCTGCACATTTGACAGAGGCCACGGCATAAAGTACTCCCTGGAAGATTGTTAAGTGGTCAAACGACCAGTTTTGCCATCCAGTTTATCCGGCGAACTGCACAAACTGACACGCGCATAAGTTGTTGGCAGAACTCTATGTCTGCGTGTGCCAGCGTCGACATGGTTCTGACCTGCTTTTTGAGAACAGAGAGCAGAAAGGAATCGAAATAGAGGCAGTCGGCAAGAAATAGTGACCGCATCGTAGGCCGCTCTGCGCACGCAGATCGGCCACACCCCCCGCGTAGCTTGGGAAAAGCCCAGAAATGACAAAGCCAACTGAGAACAGTTGGCTTTGAATATTGGTGGTGCCTCGACACCAGGCATCAAACAACACTCTCACGGCCCCTGATGGCTGCGAGGGGTATGTCGATATTCTGCCGTAAACCCCGGTGACATTTCCTAAAAAGCAGCGAAACCCTCAGCCGTACTCAACGCTCCCATGCTTATTTTCTAGGCACTTCAGGCAAAAAACCTCGGCATTGAAGTCCATGCTAAGAAAAGCTCGCCACAGCCAAGGTGAGCCATGCCACCCCAGGTTGCTTCTCCACCATGATCTGATCGCCGTCCAGGCGATAAGTCAGCTGGCAGTTGAGCCTTGGGTTGGACAGCACGTCGGGGTTGAAAATCGCCGCGTTTTCGCCAGCAGGCCTGCGAACCGACGGCGTCAAAAGACCGGGGTGCCCCTCTCGGTGAATCCTGGCACCCACCGATTGGCAAAACGCATAGTCCGAAGGATGCAAAAGATCCGCATGTTTGTGACTTGCTTTTCGGAAGTCGAGCAGCGCCGCACCGCAGGCCACCATGTAAACCTTGCGCTCGGCTATCACCACATGGCGCTCATACCCAGCATCGGAAAGCAGGCCTTTGTACCAGTGGTAGGCCGACTCATAGACCGTCGTTTCGACCGATTCTGATCCGTACCACACGCCGTATGTGCCATCCGAGAATCGGCTTGCCTGCCAGTTCTTGAAAGGCCACGCGATGGCGTTGAACCATTCGGCGTCCTCAAACGGGCGATCGATCAGCGGCGTACGAGAACGGTACGGCGGCGGCTTGACTTCGTCTTCCACCCTCTGCGCCAGCAAACACTCGGCCGGGTCCTCGGTCAGGTCATCAAACAAATCCTGCGACTCGCGCAGGGAGACGATGTTCCGGGCCACATCCTGATGGACGTCGGCGAGTGTGAGTTGTGCGAACAGGGAGTTCACGGCGCGCTCAGCTCAAACGCCCCGCGCGCGATCGAGGTAGCCACGCACCATCAGCAGGCCAGCAAAGCCCCACTCCTTGACCACTTCGACGGGCGTCAAGTTGTCGAACGCTTTGTTGCGGGTGCTCATCCAGCAGTAGGCCAAGTCCCGGTTCTGAGGGAACAACAAGCGCAGGTTTTTGTGGATGCCCAGCAAATGCCCCACTCTTTCGTACTGGTCGCGGCTGGTACCGATGGGCTTGCCGTTGCGGTAGTTCGACAACGCAGCGCGGTTGCTGCTGGCAATGCCCAGCAGTGCCGCCTGGTCCTCGGTGCTCAACTTCCAGTGGTCGAGCAAAGTCATGACCATCTTGGCCAGCGCGCCACGGTCTTGTGACGCCGTCACTTCTCGTTCAGCTACAGCTCCCATGGCCAACTCCTCTTTCTGTACAGGTCAGGACTGCAGTATAGCCGTTTGTTTTTAAAGAAACAAGAACCGTTTCAAACAAAACAATTCGGCCCTATTGCGAATTGAGCTTGGCTTCCATGGCAAACAGCGCGTTCATGGAGGCCTGACAACACCTGCGGAAGGAAAGGTCAACAACACACCCAGCGTCACCATCTGGGGCACGGGTACACCCAAGCGAGAATTCTTGTATGTAGATGACATGGCAGCAGCAAGCGTGCACGTCATGAATCTGCCCCAGTTCACCTATAGCCAGCATACCCAGCCCATGCTCAGCCACATCAACGTGGGCTGCGGCGAAGACGTGAGCATCTTGGAAGTGGCACAAGCCGTGGCCCGCACCGTGGGCTACACCGGCCCCATTCACACCGACCCTACCAAGCCCGATGGTACGCCGCGCAAGCTCATGGACAGCACCCGTCTTAACGCGTTGGACTGGCAAGCACAGGTCGGACTTGAAGTGGGCCTGAAATTTGCATACGAAGACTTTTTGGCCCATTACGCCACATAAACATAGAGATAACAAATGACGTCAACACCCAATGCCTCACCAAAAGTTGCTCTTATTACCGGCATCACTGGTCAAGATGGCTCCTACCTAGCCGAGTTTCTGCTTGAAAAAGGTTACGTCGTCCACGGCATTAAGCGTCGGGGCAGTTTGTTCAATACTCAGCGCATTGACCACATCTACCAAGACCCGCACATCGACAATGCGCGCTTCAAGCTGCACTATGGTGACTTGTCCGACACCAGCAACTTGGTGCGCATTATTCAAGAAACTCAGCCAGACGAGATTTACAACCTCGGTGCTATGAGCCATGTGGCCGTGTCTTTCGAAAGCCCTGAATATACGGCAGACGTTGACGGTATTGGCACACTGCGTATTCTCGAGGCCATTCGCATCTTGGGTCTTGAGAAAAAGACGCGCTTTTACCAAGCCAGTACCAGTGAACTCTACGGTTTGGTACAAGAAATCCCACAAAAGGAAACCACGCCGTTCTACCCGCGCAGCCCCTACGCTGTGGCCAAGCTGTACGCCTACTGGATCGTGGTGAATTACCGGGAAGCCTACGGTATGTATGCCTGCAATGGCATCTTGTTCAATCACGAAAGCCCGCGACGCGGCGAAACCTTCGTTACACGAAAAATCACTCGTGGTTTGGCGAACATTGCCCAAGGCTTAGAGCCGTGCCTGTACATGGGCAATATGGATGCGCTTCGCGACTGGGGGCATGCCAAAGACTATGTGCGCATGCAGTGGATGATGCTGCAACAAGACCAGCCTGAAGACTTCGTCATCGCCACCGGTGTGCAATACAGCGTGCGCCAGTTCATCCAGTGGAGCGCGAAAGAACTAGGCATCACCTTGCGCTTTGAAGGGCAAGGGGTAGACGAGGTTGCGATTATTGACAGCATAGAGGGTGACAAAGCGCCAGCGCTCAAACCGAGACAGATCATCGTACGCATTGACCCACGCTACTTCCGTCCCACTGAGGTGGAAACTCTACTGGGGGATCCATCCAAGGCCAAAGTCAAATTGGGCTGGACGCCTGCAATCACTGTGAAGGAAATGTGCGCCGAAATGGTGGCTGCTGACCTGCAAGAAGCTCGACGCCATGCACTGCTCAAGGCACATGGCTACCCAATCAATGTGAGTGTCGAATGAGAGTTGCCATTGCTTGTAATGATTACGTTGGACGACTTCGCTGTGATGGGCAAATAGGAGTGCGTCGGATCGAACTAACTGCCTATGCTAAAGTTTTGGTGGCCTTGCCTAAGGGCGATACGTTGATCTTTCACCCGGAGTGCCAGAAGTAATGGCTAATTCGGCTGTCTTTCTTGACCGTGATGGAGTAATCAATCGTGATCACGGTTATGTGCACAATCGCGAGAACTTTCACTTCATTGATGGAATTTTTGATTTAGCCCGCCATGCGTATAAGCAAAACTACAAGCTTGTCGTCATCACTAACCAAGCAGGTATTGCGCGAGGCTATTACACTGAAGAACAGTTTCACCAACTAACTGAATGGATGTGCCAACAGTTTTCAGCAGCAGGTGCGCCGATTGACCGAGTTTATTTTTCTCCCTACCATCCAATCGCTGGCTTAGGGCCGTACCTAAAAGACGATATTTCACGCAAGCCGCATCCCGGGATGATTCTGCAAGCTATCGATCGACTTAAGTCGCTCCGTACTCATCGGTGACAAGGCCAGCGATATTCAGGCTGGAAATGCCGCTGGCATTGGTACGAATTTACTTTTTACTCCAGAGGGACTGCCTGAACAGATTGGCCTAGACTGTGAAAATATTAGATCCTTGCAAGAAGCCTTACCTTATTTGAAGCGGGGTGTGAAATGAGGTTGCTAGTTTTGGCTGGTGGTTTTGGCACCCGCTTGAAAACAGTCGTTGCCAATGTCCCCAAAGCCCTTGCACCAATCGGTGATGTCCCTTTTCTGCAGTTGCAGATTGAACATTGGTTGGCGCAAGGATTACTCAAATTCACGTTCCTTCTCCATCACCAGGCTGATCAAATTATCGATTTTCTGAAAGCTCAGCAGGGCGGCTTGCTCAAGGACTGTCAGGTAGATTGGCTGATCGAACCCGTACCGATGGATACCGGTGGTGCTGTTGCACATGCTGTTAAAAAATGTCATCTCAAAGACAACTTCCTGATGACCAATGCTGATACTTGGCTTGGCGGGGGTATCAGCGAAATGATTAAGTCCACCGTACCAGCAATGGCCGTGGTCAAACTGACCGATGTGAGCCGTTACGGCCAAGTAAATTTTGATCACGCTCAGCGCGTCACCGTCTTTGCAGAAAAGAATGCCCAATCCGCTGAGGGCTGGATCAACGCCGGACTCTGCCACTTGAATGCAGAACTCTTTAAAAACTGGAACGGCCAGCCGTTTTCATTGGAACGTGACCTGTTCGCCACGCTGGTTC
>Ga0247843_1005123_pt1 | contig 18628 bp, 12 predicted proteins | sample LaCruzMarch2017__FD_192420 | JGI IMG/M metagenome (GOLD analysis project Ga0247843, IMG submission 192420) | Freshwater microbial communities from meromictic Lake La Cruz, Castile-La Mancha, Spain - LaCruzMarch2017_8m | ecosystem: Environmental > Aquatic > Freshwater > Lake | place: Spain...
CTTCCCCCATCCATCCATCCATCCATCCATCCATCCATCCGCGCCAATCATACATGAGAATAATAAAGCAATCCGAAATCCATATATTTCTCTTCTCTCTCTATCGTTCCTGCGTTTGTTGTCGCTGATAACCGCTGTTCCTCCTTGGATAATCACCTCGACCCCCACCAACTGCTCCGCCAATAAATCCACCCCCATGCCCTCCCCCCTGTGATCCACCAGCATTAAAATTGGAACTGAAATCCGATATTCGCTGTTGATCACGGCCGTAGTCCAACTGGATGCTGGCACTCCCCGATGGTACATCAACGGATCCACGACTGTTGAAACTTTGAACACTTGCCGAGGCACCCCGGTTACGAGACTTATTCGGCGACTTTAGTCTGTCGAGTTTGTCGAGATTCCCACCACCAAATTGCTGCTGAGGTTGCATTTGTTGATGGTATCCCGATCCCGTCCGTGCTGAGACATGCGATCGGGCACGAAGACCACTGCCATCAAATTGGTCCTGTTGGGAGGGAACGACCGGTCGGGTACGAGGGTCCTGTTGGGATGACGAAGGACTACCACCACTCCCCCAACTCCCCACCGCCCCTCCCCCTCCTACTCGTTTAGACGGAATTAATAAACTTCCTAAATTGCCAACATTATTATTCCCCATATGACTATTCCCACCACTCTCGACGAGTCGTCCATTCATCCAAGTTCCCTCAGATATACTCCCATCGGCATAGTATACAGTCCCCTTCCCATCGGGCTTGTGTGATAAGGAATTAACTTGGCCAGTGTATGTCCCCCGTTGTCCTGTCTGTTGATCCGTGAATGCCATACTTAGGACCATGGTCCGTTGTTGAGGCATATGAGCTGATGTTGACGGGGGTGCCGAGTCATGAAATTGCTGTTGTTGTTGATGTTGTGGGGGGTAGTGATGCTGGCGTGGATGCTGTGGATTGTGCATCGAGACACTTTGTCTCGGAGGGGGTGGCTGATGGTACCCTCCTTGCGGTTTATGAGGCGGCGAACTTGCGCTGCCATAGGTATCCTCACTGCGCATGTAGTCATCCTCCTGTTCGTCTCGATGCCTGTCCTTGCGATTATGTCGATCGGCTTTCTTCTTCTTCCTCCTCTCCCTCCGAGCGCGTTCCCTCTCGGATGAATCGACGCCCGTATCTTCATCGTGTCCGTTCTCTTCAATGCGTCGACCATCTTGTTGCCTGTCAATCTCGGTCCGCACACGTCGCATCTCATCGAGGCAACACTCTGGACAATGCCCAATAATTATTTTCCATCCACCGAATAACTTCTTCTTCCGAAGGCGGATAGTGGGATGTCGGACGCATCTTCCCTTCGAGTCGTGCTCGGAGGTATCAAGCTTGAGTGATGCAGGAGTAGCTACCGATTAATAAAGGGGGGAGTAGAGTAAATCAGCATTTGCACAGATCAGGCGTAGATAAGGAGTGACCTATCATTCATAATTGACTTACCGGACATGCTAGAAGTATTCCTTGAACTGGTTTGCACCCATCCGACCCAGCTTTTCTTTGGCGACGTGCTCATGATCCGACGTGCGAAAGGACAGAAGATGTCAGAAATAGAAGTCGTACGATAAGTGGTCGTATGTTTCGGATGAGCAGGCGCGTCAAGATGGACGGATGCCTTGAAGATCGCATGCACTTTGCGTGTATCCAATGCACCGAAGGACTTGTGAAACTTTTGAGCATCCTTGGGAAGATATTATGTTCCATACAACCATCTGTATTTTCTCTAATACTTATTGGCCCGCAGGGCCCCTATCCCCCTAAAATATAATAGTGGAGAAAGGGCGGGATACAGATTACCATGGAGTCGTTTTAGACTCAGCGTCTCGGCGGGAAGCCAAAAGAGGACAATCCACGAACCGCCTGCGGACTATGCCTTAAATATTTTACGATAGCTTTTACTCCATACGCATCATCCCCATGTCTGATGTAGAACTCTTACTAGACCGATTCCTCTCGGCATCGACGGCGACCGACTGTCTCGAATCACTCGATAATCTTCTTCAGGGGCAATTTCGGCTACGTCGTATCCTTGCGACGAAAGCAGTATCAGGAGGAGTTGATCCAAAGTCCAAACGTCCATCCCAAGAGGTTGAAAATCTTGAGGAGGAACGTAGACAAGCCGAAGCAGACGAAGAGGAACGTCAATTAATTGAAATAGATACACTATTACGTAATGCATCAGCACTGCGAGCATTGTGTGGCCTTGTGGCATCGTCAAAGCTCCCGCCGTCGAGGAGTGATACCAGTAACAGCAAGTCGTCATCGTACGCTAATGGGGGGATGGAGGTAGAGGGGGGAGACGTGGTGGCATGTGAACTACTATCCATGTTGTTGCCGAAAACCGCCACTGGACCTACGAATAATGCCGGTGCTGCAAATGTTGCCGGCGGAGCGACAACGGATGCGCTACAAAAACAACAACGACATCGGCGTCGGGTGGAATACATTGCCAAAACAATGCTAACTTTTCATAACACATTCGATAATGGAGATAGTGTTGCTGATTCCGTCCCAGCTCTTGTACCCGCCCTGCTCGACTGTCTCTGTGCATCATCGTCATTGTTGTCATCCAATAACGACGTTCCAACCTCATCCTCTATTGCTGTGCCACCGCCATCGGTATACGCACGGGTGTTAACACTGCAGATATTACAATCACTACTATTGGCGAGTCCGGGTACATTACGAGAGCAACTCATGATGGCACCTGATGGGATTAACCGACTTGTTGATTTGCTAGGACATGGAACGTCCACAATGGGAGGAAATGAAAATGTAAGAGACGAAGAAGATCGTAACTCTGTTCCCGAGGAGGTACGCAATGAATCGATATTGTTCCTAACATCGTTGGCCTCCTCGTCGTCTATGCTGGCACGACTTATAACTTTCTCGGAGGGGTATGACCGCTCACTTAAAATTGCATTAGAGTCATCATCATCGTCCACCTCCTCTTCGTTAACGTCGGGGGGAAGTTCAAGCGGATTGTCGAGCGGAACTACGGTGCCACTAGACTGTCTCGATCTGTGCCTAGCATTGGCACATGGCGATGAGGTGGCACGAGAATTATTCATGGGAGGTGGGGATGGAAAGGGAAATCTCGATCGATTGGCACAGCTTATGGACCTACGTGGGGCGGAACGATATTGCAATGCAGAGAGGAATGCGTGGTGGGCAAAAGAGCTGAAGGAAAAGCGATACAAAGGGATGAATACAGAGGGCGCGGTGAAAGTGGTTGTAGGAGGAAAAGGAGAGCCAGTATTGACTGACGTCAGCACCGTTCGTAAAGGTGGAAAGCGTGGAAAAAAGGCGAAGGATGATGATTTGGAGGATATTTTAAGTGGAGCGTCTTCATCTTCATCCTCGTCTACTCCGGATGTGAAGAAATATCATGCCGTGGTGCAAACAGCAACGGAATCAGAGCAAAAGAAGGCTCTTGCCAGAGAGCCAGATTGTCCACCTACGCCATACCTGACACCCAATGAGTCAAGTATTGTTGACTCTGTCTTCAATCTTATACTTGTTCTGCTTCGTGATGGCGACGAAAATACTCTTTCAACTAAATCAAATCGCTCGAAACGACGTGGACGTGCCAAGAGTATCATGTCTCATAATTTGGTACGGTACATTGTTGATTGTGCATTATATACACTGCCCCCACCTGGCGTGGATTACGTCTCGGGAGTGCCCTCGCCAGCATTACAGCAGAAGGCATTAGTGACAATGGGTGTATTAGGCTCGTTGGGTGACACGGTCATTTCCGAAGAGGAATCGACCAAGACTAGTAATAAAGAATCCGACAAAGTCCGTGCGGCTACCGCCATTGCATTGCGAAAGAAGGAAATGAACGATGAGTATGAAATTCAAACAAAGCTCCTGTTTGAGACAATGCCGATTTATCTTCAGGGATATGTTACTGCCATTGATAGGCTCATGTACTTATGTTGTACTGGCGCTTACTCTCCCATGATACCGACCGATGACAATGTTTATGACTATGACGAACGTCCTGAAGTCATTGCCTCCCTCCTATCTGCATACTCTATCTCCACGTTCCGATCATGCCTTTCGTCGGAGACAGCCAGTCGCATGGTGTTACATGCACTAGCACCCCCGCCTCCTCATGAGACTGATGAGATGGGTTCGTCGTTGGAACCTGCAGTAGTGACGAGACTTGTTACGACGTTGGCAGATAATTTACGCTTTCTTCAGTCTCTGCAACAACAGCACGACGGGAAAAGTGAAGGGGCAGTATTGGATATGAATGAAGTATTTCGTGCCACTATTGGTGCGTCAGGATCGGCTGGTGCACTTGGAGTTTTCTTAACAAATGGAGAAGGAGACGCAACTCGTGAAATGTTGTTACGACTATCACCTCCCCCATCAACGATAGAGGTAGAGTTGGAACAGTCAAGCACCAATATGATTGATTTTCTTTTGCAACATGTTGCGACCTATGATACGGACAGTACTTCGAATAATAGTTTACATGCCTCTTCAGCGTACATTACCGTTGTCCTGCTCAAGCTGCTTTCCGAATGGGTATTTGGAATGCCTCGTGCAGTAATGGCATTGCTCTCATCACCATCTAGTGTATCTTTGGGAGTACTGCTGCGATCGAATAAAGGTGGAGAGAGTAATTCAGAAGCAGTGCCTGCACTCTGCGGGCTCCTTTTAGGACTGTGCTTAGAATTTATGACTGATACTGATGGTAGTGCAAGTGGATCATCCATTAGTAATGAAGTTTCTGAATTTGACAATAGTGCATGGAATAGAGAAACCATCATGAAAATGATTCAATCCATGGGCGTGGGTAAATATCTGAGTATGATTGATGAGTGGAAACAACGTCCGCTGCCTCTTCCTTATTGCTACGGAGAGGCACGTTCTATTATTGAGCGACGTGCATTCTCAAGCTGGTACGGTCATAATGTAACTTTAATTCGTCGACGTGTTGTAATGGCGTTGGCAGGAAATCGAGGGGACGATTCAGATGAATCTGATGTCGAAGGTCCAGATGGGCCGGACAGGTCTTCGTCTTCTGCCCGTTCATTGCGAAAGATGGTGTCTAATCAAGCACAAGAAATTGAGAGTCTACAAACGAAATTGGAAGATGCATCACTTACAATCACATCTCAATCAATACAGATCAAAGAATTGAAACGAGTTACCGAGCTTGGCAACTCGGCAGAGACTATTGATATGATGACAGAATACACTGAAAAGATGGCTGAGTTAGAGCAGATGAAAAAAGAATTGAGGAATGATGCCGAAAAACAGACAAAATTACGGATCCAGACCATAGCAGCTAAGGACGATGAGATTGCAGTTCTTCAAAAAGAACTATCGGAGTCTCAAACGTGTGTTGAAGAGATCAAACGAGATAATGATACACTTCGAGAGGAAATGTCAGGATTAAGCTCAGCATACAATTCGTTGGAATTGCAGTATCATCGCACCAACAGCGGCGACTCCGCATTCGCCCCAACAGAACAGACTGCTGGCGGTGAGGCTGCCTCTGAGCATGGGGTTACAAGCAACTCTTCCGCTGGTGAGAATGCCGAGCCATTTGCGTCGAAATACTTTGGCGAAGTGCAATTTCTAAGAGAAGAGAACGCACGACTCCGTGAAGAAGGACGTGCTGCAAATGAGTGGATGTCCATGGCCGTATCTAAAATGGAAGAAATGAGTGGTGATAACGAAGCGTTGGCGCGGTCGCTGGATGAAGCTACCTCTAACTTGGCTTCGACCGGGAGCGATACTGACTCGCAATCCATCCAAAATCAAATGGATTTACTGCGTGTTCGTGAGGAGGCTGAGACCAAGTTGAAGGCCAAGGATCACGAGATTGCTAACCAACAAGCACTTGTGCAACAGCTTGAAGATCGGATATTGCAAATGAATCAAGAGAACGATGAATCATCGAGCCCACAGCTAGAAGAATTGCAGCATGTGATTGCCCGTCAAGTGGGTGAATTGGAAAGTCTCCGACAAGCTAGTCGCGAAGCTCAAGAATGGATGGCAACGGCAGTGACTCATGTTGAAACTTTAACGAAGGAGGTTCTAGATAAAGAGGAACTGTTAAAGCTCCAAGAACAAAGTGATTCAAACGAGCTAGAAGTCAAGCTCGCTGAGCTGGAAAACAGTTTGGAGGGTGTCACTTCCGAACTGAACGAGTCTCAGAAAACACAGGAAGCTTTTTCGAGGGAGATCAGCGAACTTAAAGCTGAAAATGCAAACCTCCTCGTAAAGATTGGCGACATGCACTTGCACGACGCGTCAGAAATGGAAGCTCTAACGTCTGAATTGAATCAAGTGAAGCAGGATAAAGTTACGCTTGAGGATTTAACTAATCAACTTCAGTCTCGGTCGGAAACAGCTCAAAGACAACTAGTCGAAGTTAAGGCAAAGCTCAACGAGATTACCAGCGAAAGGGATAATTTGGTTAATCGCTTAGATTCTTTAGTTGCACTCGCTGACGATCAGTCGAAATTTAACGAATACGACCAGCTGCTTGAAGCTCTTAAAGTAGAACTCGCTGAGAAGAATGAGCAATTAGAGCGAATGCAAAATCAACTCATTGAAGATGCAGATGATCATGAAGCCAGAGTAGAGAAGTTGCTTCAAGACATTGAAACCGAAAAGCAACGTGCCGAAGTGTTAAGTCAAGATGCGTCAAAAATGGAGGCTCTTGCGGCTGAATTGGATCAAATGAAACAGGAGAAGGTTACTCTCGAGGAGTTAAGAAATCAACTTCAGTCTCGGTCGGAAACAGCTCAAAGTCAACTAGTCGAAGTTGAGACAAAGCTCAATGAGATTACCAGCGAAAGGGATAATTTGGTGAATCGTCTTGAGTCTTTTGCTACACTCGCTGACGATCGGTCGAAATTTAACCATCGCAACGAGGAAATTAAAGCTCTTCAAGATGAACTCTTTGAGAAGAATCAAGAGTTTGAACGAATGCAAAATCAATTAATGGAAGATGCAGATGATCATGAAGCTAGAATAGATAAGGTGCTGCAAGACATCGAAGCCGAAAAGGAACGTGCCGAATTGTTAAGTCAAGAGAATACAAATCTATCTGCTATGATAGAGGAGCTTTCCTTAGGAAAGGAGCATCTTTCCAGCACACTTTCTGAGCAACTGCGTTCAGCGCAAGACCAGCTGGCCGAATCTGAAGCTAAGGTTGATGATTTGACCTGTGAAAGGGACGATTTGATAACTCGTTTAGGATCGAATTCATCCGTCGATAATGAGTCAATCAATCTGATTAAATCTCTTCGACAGGAACTTGACGTGAAGAATGAGCAATTATCGCGGATTCAAGATCAACTCATCGAAGGTGCAGAAGAAAGCGAAGTCAAACTCAACCAACTTGTTCACGATTTGGACGCCCAGAAGCAACGTGCCAAAGGGCTGTGTCAAGATAAGGTAGGTCTTTCATCTATGATAGAGAAGCTTTCCTTAGAGACGGAGCAAAAGTCAAGCATCATTTCCGAGAAACAAGCGTTACTAGATACCATCAATGCTGGTAAGAATGATGCCGATATGAGAGCCGAAGAAAGCCAACGTCGTGTATCTGAATTAGAGGAAGTAGTTCAGACGGCACAATTGCAAAATTTTGTTGTCCTTGAACAAATCAAAACCATCACTGCTGAACGTGACGAAATTAAATCACAGCTTACACTTCTTATCGAGGAATACGAAAAGGCATCAATGTCTCATCAAGATAATCAATCTCTTCGGAATCAGATCAGTGAGTTAATGGAAAGGATTACCCAACAAGACAGCGAGAAGGATACTCTACAGAATGCTTTAGACGAAGTTATGGAAGCTGCACAACAGTGGCAACAACGGACCCAGGCTCTAGAGTCTGCCGTCACATCGTTTGAATATCAGCTGGAGCAGCAAGAGAATGAGGCAGCTGAGGCGATTGCTCTTTGGGAGAACAGATGCATGACTCTTGAAGAGACTGGTGGTGATGTCATCCGGCAATGGGAGGAAAAGGTTCAGATATTAGAGTCTGATGTATCAATACTTGAGATCAAACTTACGCAACAAGAGATGGAGGCGATAGATGTTATCGCTCAGTGGGAGGCTAGGTTTTCAGCGCTTGGTGAAAATGAAAGAGAAGTCTTTCGTCAGTGTGAAGAGAGGGTACGATCTTTAGAGGTGCAACTGCAAACGAAAGAGCAAGAGGCGTCGGAATCTCACTCCAAGTTTTCACAAGCAGATCAATCGCTCACTGCAGCAAAGGACGAAATAAATGTATTATCAAAGCAAATAGTCACGTTGGAAAGCTCTAATGCAATGATGACGTCTCAAATAGGCATTCTCAACAAGCAGATTGATCAAAAGTCTAAGGCAATAGAAAATATGCAGCTATATATCGACGACAAAGATGTCGAATTGGCCTATCTAGCAACAGAGCTACAAGAAACACAGCATCAGTCTGAACGTATTGTTAAACAGTGGCAAGAGCGGTCGGAACAGCTCGAGGCTCAGGTTACTGAGTTAGAGAATACCATCAAAGAAACTAAGACGAGGAGCGAGGAAAATGTGCGACTTTGGCAAGAGCGGGCAGAGAGTCAAGAAAAGGAGGCAGCAGACGCTATCGCTCAGTGGGATGCACGGTGCGCTACATTGAATGAGAGAATAGTGACCTTGGAGTTGGAACTCGCTGCTGCTGATTCAGATACTTCCGTAGTGACATTAAAAGCTGAAATGAGAGAGAACGAAACACGTCTTGCTGCAACCGTTGAGGAGCTGGAGATAAAATGCTCAGATTATCAGAAAAGAATATATGATTATGTGGCTGATATTGATCGCGTGAAGAGCATGTGCTCTGTCTTGCAGGAGGAGAGAAATACGGCTGCGAAGGAGAAGGAAGAATCAGAAATTATTGCTCTCCAATTGAAAGACGAATTGAGACATACCAATGAACAGTTGCTATCATATGCAACTGATCAATTCACAAAAAAGGCGACGGATATGGCAACCCAGGCATTACGGGAGCAAATGCAGGAAATTCGAGCACGCTATTCCGCAGATCAAGATGCTTTACGTAGTGAAATAGAAGCAAGACTTTCTGCGGAAGAGGAGGTTGAGAGACTGAAGTCGGACCTAGCGCTTCTTGCTCAAGCAACTGAATTCGACGATGACGTTGATGTGCATGTTCGAAAAATGGCGAAGAAGATGACTGCTGAAAACGTCAAGGCAGAGCGGAAAGAAATGGCGCAACTACGCTCTACGCTGGAGCGATTGAGAGAGGAGTTAGGATCATGTCGCTGGAATGAGAGGCAGTCTGAGGATAATGTCACAAATGCTCGTTTGCATACTTCTATCCTTGAGCAGGAAGTTTCCGCTGCGAAGAAGGATTTGCAACTCATGGAACAGGCATTGGAAGAGCTCGAGACTTCCAAAGTTGACATGATTGTATCATTTGAGTATCGCATCGATGTTCTTGAAAATGAGAGGCTTTGGATTGAGCGGTCACACGAAGAGGAATTGCTTGGAATCAAGAAAGAGTTGGCAGAATCAAATGAAGAGCGAGACAGTTTGGCCTATAAACTTGAACAATGTGAAAAGAACAATACTGCACTAGTTTACTCAACTGCACATAACGAACCTGGTGGCAAAGAGAGCAAATCTGGACTGGTCAAGCTGCAACTGGAAAGAGCTCAACTTCTAAGTAAAATCAATGAGATGGGAATTAATCTGGAGCGACGCGTAAGGGAAGCTGTTGCGGCACAAGTATCTTTATCCGAGGCAGAGCTTATTGTTGAAAAACAGTCTCGTCACTTAGTTGAAACATCTTTGTCAGAAGCAGTGACCGAGTTGGATAATGTTAAAAAACAATTGTCAGTCGATGTCTCGAAGGATGGAAATGGAGATGATCAACTGACGCAAGTCCTGAAAGAGGCGTTAGATGACTTGCGGAAGAAAAACGAGAAGCTACTAGACAAGAACAAAGTACTTCAAGTCAAGGTGGAAACGATAGACAAGGAGAACAAGTCGACCATCAGTGATTTAAGGGACAAATTACAGATTGTTCAAGAGGAATTGCGAGCACATGAAAGAGAAAGTCGATTTGAGGCTGCACTAGCAGCAGAGATTGACCATTTGCGGTCGAGTAGTCACACTGCCTCCATCTCAACGCACCAAGCACTCGTTTTGCTGGACCAAAATATGCAATCTCGCACTTGGCTTGATGAGGGGAAAGAATCAATTGATAGGAACTCCGCATATGTCATTGAAATGTACGATTATGTTTGCGAACTCAAGAGCTCGATTGTTGAGGAGCGACAAATGTACAAAGACCTCCTGGCTGAACATGAAGACTTGCTCGCGTTGCTAGGCCAAGCTGGGATAGAAGGGATTCAATAATTAAGCGTTTAAGAACATTTTTATCTGCGTTCTGAGACTTTGCGCTTGTGACATACTGTAGTCAAGTTTTCCTGTCAGTCCTTCAACCTCAACCTCTGATGTCACAATCCTTGACTAAGGAGCTATACACTGAACAATTCTGATGGATGGTTGTTCTTCTATCCTCCACCCGAATATTATTGGGTGCAAACAGCGAGTAATTGGGAGTATTCTAGTCATGTCACCCTGTGTTATCAGTGACAACAGATGGACACCAAGTCAGCGAGGAAGATTGGCGTGGCTCAATGACCATACAGCAGGAGGGTATTCAGCATATGAACAATTCAGGATTTGACATTTTTACAAAGGAGGTAGGTATGTAGCCACTTACCCCTTCACTGCCCTTCTCACTGCGAAGAATTCAAGCATTTCTTCGAGACGAGACACACCAAAATTTCAACACGTTCTCTAGATCCCAACCAACCCAAAAGCGCACCGCAGAAGACACGATTCCATGCGCAGAATCTAATCGATGATGGATGTCAACTCCTGACGATGTGGAACAAATTTCAACCATGGAGAACTCGTGTTTACACGATCACGATCAGACCACAACGCGCACCCGGAATCGAATCTGCTCAAACTCAACAAACCCTACTCATAACAAGAATAATCACCGATGATGGCAATACTCAGGATTGAATTCGTCCTATCGATAGGTCTAACTTCAGTCCGATTAGCACAAGCACGTTTCCTACGAGGAGAGTCTACGATACCTGAAAGTAATATAGTATGTGTCACAGAGGAACAGTGTCAGCAGAAGTTCCTTGCAATGAATACAGGTGGTAGATTCTCCGTTGGTGAATATCCCTACAAGGGTTGCGTCCTGAAGAATATCAACGGCTTCTTCGGAACGGGAGGTACTGTTGAGGAAATGTCAGTAGCTGAGTTCAGTGGCACCCCGGAGCGAATTTGGTGTGATACAGTAACAGTGACAGAGAATCTAATTTATCTGATGTCTACCATATCGCCAGTGACGGATTCTCCATCGCATACGCCTACGCAGCAGCCCACTGTGATACCATCAGTATCAATATCTTTTGATCCGTCCAGGGAACCCACCTTAGGCTTCACTCAATTGCCCTCAATCAGCCCGTCAATCGGATCGACGATGGAACCATCATACAACCCAAGCACCGAACCATCATACAGCCCAAGCACCGAACCATCATACAGCCCAAGCACCGAACCATCATACAGCCCAAGCACCGAACCATCATACAGCCCAAGCACCAGTTCATCTGCATTTGTTCCACCGTTGAAACAGATGTTTTTGGAAACAGATGATGACTATGAAATGGAGATATTAGGCAATCAATCTCGGAGTACAAGTACAAATACAGTCGAGTTTCTAATACCTGCTGTATTTATCGCAGGCGTTTTGTTGGCGACCTTGTTTGTAATCAAGGCTCGGCTTGTAAGGAAACAAGATGAGAGAAGAATGATTGATGATGATAATGTAAGTGAAAGTGTGCTTCATAAGCGATTATATCGCAATTGTTCACGATGACGCATCTCTGACATAGTTCTGCCACACCCTTTCAAAGATTGTCATTGATTCGTCAGTACATCCCTGTACTGTCGACGTCTGCCAACAAACAAGTTTCGAACAACCGGTCGAAGTCCTGGAGAATACCGATGACAAAAACATGAGAAGTTTTCCATGCGTTGCGGTTTCGGAGAACGACGCTGGACCAATGGAAAGGGCGATGGAACCATTGTACGATTTAATTGATAATTGGCGCCGGGTAATCTCGCCTGGCTCGAATTTGCCACCATCTTCAATTATCATTCAAAACCCTTTCTCTACTGGTGAGGATGATGATGATGATGATCACAGCTCAACTTTGGCGAACACTATGGATCTCTTCCCCAGGTATATGAGATCAATGGATGTATCTATCACTTCTTCTGGTGAGGATGATCATGATGATTCTAGGAGAACCAGCGATTCATCATCGTCGTCGGGCCCAAGTTATGCTTCGACTCTATCTTTTGTCAAATCATCATCTGTCGTGTCTCGCATATTCTCAGGACATGAGGCACCTGCTTCAGAATCTTGACTTGTTAATTTCGTTCAGTGAAGTGTGTTGGTCTGCTGAGAACTATAACATCTCGGTCTGAAAACAAGATGAAAAATGTTGTGTAACAATTGCATTGTCTAATATAATAATTGCACTGTCTAACCGACCGAGATATTTCCACGGCGTCTGTATCTAACTCCTCTTTACCTATCTCAAGCAGTAAATCCTTAATATTAATTCAGCTGGAGATGTCAACCATCTACTGAGACTTGTTAGCAATTGACGAGTTAGATAGCTTGGAGTCATCAGCGTAATACCAAAGCAAAGCAAATAGCGCCGCGTAGAATACATGCATCCCCGCTGCCATACTCAAACTCGCAACGTGTGGGTTCAGAGCGTGTGGAAACACATAAAGCACCCCCACAGTGGATGCAATATGGTACACTAAGGGCATCATAATTGATGCACGTTTGGCCACTTTACTCCCCTCAGTTTGTGCATACACCATCCCAACGAGCGGACCAAGGTAGACGATGGCAAATACATATGTGGCACAAATTTCGAACGGAGTGTCTCCTGTACCCGGGGCCATAATGCCGTCATACCCAATAATCATGTATGCATCTGGTCTATAAATACCTGAAATCTTGAGAAGGAAACCAAGACCACCACTCATCATCGTCGTGATTGTGCAGAACCAGAACAATACATGGTACAACGACGAGGACGACATAACAAGATTTGGCGGGATTTTTGGCGTCCTCCCCCTCCCACACACCCACAACAAATGCGAGGAGACTACGGCGTCAAGCGGCGCGTAGCCCTCCTAACGTTTGTCGGGGGTGCCATCTTGAATAGTGACAGTCGTCGTATTGTCGTCGGTGCATCATCATCGATCGCCGCTTCTTCTTCTCTGTTCACAAGTCATGATGCTCGGCGATTATTGAAAGTGCATTCATTGATAACGTCATCGACATCGTCGACTATTGGAGAATGTGACGACATCATTGATAACCGATTATTACCACAATCATCAATATTATCGTCATTTTCGTCTTCATTGGCGGCATATACAGCAATTACACACATGCGTGGAGGAGCGGGTGTAGACGACGATCCACGACGACGTAGAGGTGGTGCATCGCCACCAACTATCCCCATTCGACAACAACCTGAGATGGATGAGAGAGATCGACAACGACGACGACAACCGCCACCAGGAGCGCCAAGGCCTGATCCTTATGGACGACCTGATGGACGATTCAGAAATGCAGATAATCGTCGAGGATACGGGGACAATGACGATAGAATGGATGATCGTCGTAGATATGGGGCTAACAATGGGGATGAAAGAAAGGAACGTGATGATTCACAGTGGGATAGCCGTCGACCACCGAACAGTCGCATTGATGAATGGAGTCAGGGTGGATCTGTAGGGATCAATGCAAGGAATACAATCCCTCCACCACCTCCTCCTCCGCCACTGTATACGACAGAGACAGAAAGAGTTCCTATACACTACATGTTCCCAACAGCAGAGGCCGCAGCGGAGGAAAGACAATTATCAGACAATTGGGTAAAAGATGGATTTGTAGATGATACTATACCCATACTAGACATCGATGAGAATGAGTTTGCCAACGATGGTAATAAAGGAGGTAGACGACGGATGAGCAGGAAACCTGTCGAAGATTATGATGATGATGAGCGATATAGGGCTGCTTCGCCAAGAAGAGATGCAGTCACAACATTCATGTCCACAAGACGAGGGGCAATAAAAGTACGGTTAGGGAGTATTGTTGTGGGTGCCACAATGGGTGGATTCCTTGGAAAGTCACTATTGAATGATCCAGTACTATTGTCGATACTGGTAGCATCTCTCGTATTCGTTGCTGGGTTTCTCCGAAATGATTATGGTGAACTAAGTAGAGCACTTGGTTTGGCATTTGTCCTCACCTTTCAGCGCACGGGCTATGTGCGGAAAGAGTATCCAACCTTGCCCCATCTCAAAGCTATGATACGTCAAGGTCCACGCCGACCGTTTCCACCTGTAGAGGATGGGAGTAGTCCGTGGAAGTACGAGCCAGTATATCGTGATGATCCTGACTTCAAAATGACGTATGCACTATTGGCAATGATGTTAGTAGGGTCATTCTGCGGAGGCAATGTCAAAATATTGCCTGCGTGGATGGGTGGGATCCTTGGTGCTGTGACATTTGCTTCATTCACGACGGGTTCTAATGCTAGAGGCGATTTGGGACGGGCTATGGGGATGAGACTCGTAGGACTCGTCCGAGAGGCCATTGCCATCAATTCCGACTTACGTATACTAGGCAAGACTGTGACTGTGGGTGGGCATGTATTTGACAAATTAATGATTATGGATAAGAAACATCGGATCAAGGATAAGATTGTTTCGATATTCAAATGGGGGTATGATAAGATTGCCACAACTGCCGAGCAGGTGAAGGATGAAATGCAGGACGAGAGACCAGAGAGATGATGAAAGAGTAGGTAGTACATTAAAATATACTTTTCGGCATGTAATCCTATACATGTCATTGGTAGCACCCCCCCTCAAGGAATGTTTCCCAATTATACTGCATGTCCTCTCTAACACATTGGTGGTGGTTTATCATCACCAGCTAGTTGTTCCCCCTCCCTCCCATCCACCATCTACCTTTTGTTCAAGTGCCGTTTGTATGAAAACTTCTTCCTCAAACATTTCCTCGGTGGGTTGAGATGCAACAACATTACCAAGTTGCTTATTAATCGCCTCGGTAATATCTTGACAATTCTTACCCCGCACCCCTCGTACTATCTCAGTAACACGTCCATCGGGATAAATTCGGAATTCTATTTCTTCGATACCACCACAGCTGCTGTCGTTACGAAGCGGAAATGACCGACCAATGCTTGAAGTCGTCGACACGAACGCCTGTGTAGGATGCATAAGACATGCGAATACTAAGATACTTCTAGTGAACGACAGCATCATGCTCTAAACATTGGGTTGGGTGTGTGCTGAGAACAAAAAGAAAGAACAAGCGTCATGCATGAGCAGAGGCTGAGCTGTCACAGGCTGAGGGCGGGAACAAACCCCCTCAAAGATAATATATGCACATCTTAACAGGAATAGTATTGCTACATTCGTTCCGCCTCAACTCGGCTGTCTTCTCATCATCTCTCGTTGTCGGAGGCGGTGAATACATGGATCCCTCATCTTTGTTGCGTCACGAGCCAGAATTGCATCATAGTGGCGCTGTAGATAATAGACAATGCCAGACCAAAGAAATAATTGATACAACCACAACCACAACCACAACGGATGAGAATGACAAAGAGGCTATTTGCATAATTGGGAGTGGGAATTGGGGTTGTGTCATCGCGACAGTTCTTGGGAGGAATGCTGCACGTTTGCCCTTTTGCAATGATAATGTGAATATGTGGGTCTTTGACGAAGAAGTAACGTTACCATCGGACGACAAATCTACTGCAATGCTCAGTGATGTGATAAACAATTTGCATGAAAATGTAAAGTATCTTCCTGGTGTGAAATTACCACCCAATGTGAAAGCAATTCCGAACCTTGCTGAGGCGTGTAAGAATGCTACATTGATTGTTTTCGTTACACCCCATCAATTCTTGTCAGGACTGTTACCCACAATTCGCTCCAACGTTAATCAAACTCGCTGTAGAGGAGTAAGCCTCATCAAGGGATTAGATTTTGATTCAAAGACGAAAAAGCCAATACTTATATCCAAAGCTATTGAAGAAGCAATGGGAAAGAATTTTCAATGCGGAGTACTCATGGGCGCCAACCTTGCAGATGAGGTTGCACTACGACAAATGTGTGAATCCACTCTTGCTTGTGACTTTGAAGATGACGAATGTAATGAACGTACTCGCCTGTTATTCGATGAGGCTCCTACGTTCCGTGTCGCTAGAATTCGAGACGTTGCTGGAGCAGAAGCGTGTGGAGCCTTGAAAAACATAGTAGCTCTTGGAGCTGGGTTTGTTGATGGTTTAGGTTATGGTGGTAATACAAAGGCAGCATTACTTCGTGTGGGTTTGTTAGAGATTGAAAGATTCTGCACTATCTTTTTCCAAGGAGTTGAACGTGGTACCTTCTTAGAAAGTTGTGGCATTGCAGACCTAATAACTACATGTTATGGAGGTAGAAACAAACGTTGTGCCGAAGAATTTGCGAAGATGATAATATCATCTGATCCTAAATCAGCAAACTGTAATGATCTGTGGAGTGATATTGAAGGCAGAATGCTCAATGGACAAAAGTTACAAGGAACTGTTACTTCCAAAGAAGTGTACGCGTTGTTGGCGAGCAGACAGCTCTTGGATTCATTTCCATTGTTCCGATCAATCTATGAGATTTCATTTGCTAATAGACCAGTATCTACAATCACAGATGGAATTAGTGTCGTTGATGGACCAGGATTTATTTCCAACCTGTAGCAAATAGATCATTACAATGCTCACTCGCAAAATGGTGTAAATAAAGTGTTGACGTTGGCGTCGATAGACGACGGACAGACAAATAAAAGGAGGGGGCAATTTCTAGCATAGAAATGGTTTTTCGACTAGTTGTTTATTTCATGCTATTGTTGATGATGGCAGCGTCTCTTGCTTCACTTCTCATCTCAGTACAGGAAACATTGTATGCTGTCAAAGTTGTTTCGATTGATTCTCTACTAACAAAGGTTTGATTGTGTTTCGATATATATCTTTAACCAAGGATTTAGCAGTGAGGGCCAAGAGAGGAGATATATCAAGGCGAAGGAACAATCTGTGGCAAAGAACGCGGTACCTGCCTGTGTAGTTCCCCCGAGTTTTCTAGCAAAGGGGAATAGGGAAGAGAGGGAGGTTGTCTGAAGAGGAGACCCACTTGGACCTTTCTTTCAATTTAAGCATACAGAGGAAATTAAAGTGACGCAACCGCCCTTGAAAGGCGCATCTATGTTAGGTCATAGACTAAGAGTCGTGAAAATAAGGATACTAATCAATCAATCAATCAATCAATCAACACCTTTTTCAAATTGTTTAATCAAATGGTGCATGGCTTCATAACTCCCAGCTGATGCAGCAATTATTCAATGCTTAACAGCTCCTTCCATGTTTCCTGAATTACCCTCTATACAACCAAGGTTGTTCCTTGCCAGTTCGTGTCCTGCCATAGCGGCGGCCTCATAGTCGAACTTGGCCTTCTTCAGATCTCCCCCTTGACGATAAATGCCAGCCATGTTAAAATGTGCATAACTATTACCAAGCTCTGCTGCCCTGGTGTAAAGTTCTGTCGACCTTGCATAATCCTGATGGATACCTTGATGTCCATGGTAATAATAACAGCCCAGTTGACACATCGAAGCGGGATCATTCGCCTCCACCCGCTTCATCATTCTTCAACAACCTCTTCAAGTGTTTTGCCACCTCGTTCAGAATTGCAAAACGGACACTTCTTATTGTTTCGGACTTACGGAAGGGGTACAAGCACCCTCCACAAAAGGTTTTTCCGCAACATGAATAATATGTGTCCGTATCTATTTGCTTTCGCAAAGTTGTAAATTGGTACGGATGATATTGTCGCATCTGGCATCATGGTACACAAAAGAAATTTTACAGGCATTGGTAGAAAGCAAATTGGACAGTCCTCCTTGGCCGGTGGGTCCTTGAAGAGCGCCTCGTTGTATAGTTCGGCGGCTCGCAATTACACAGTTTTGTGGTTCGCCCAATGTTTACACGCCTTTAGACTGACGCTCCCCTCCTCTCCACACTCAGCGCAGCAGGCGTTTGTCGTCATAGTACGATATCTAAAAGACTTCAATCCGCCACACGCCGCGGACATGTAAGGGTTGGGTATCTGAGCGAAAGTTCCCGCCCGAACAGCTCCCCGCGCCCCTCCAATTATAAGAGCGATCACAACAGAAATTAAGACGGCGAGAGGGAAGCAACTTACGAAACGAATAGTGGAGGCGCTGCCGAAAGAAGATTTCGAGAGACAAGCATATTTGAATTGCGGTAGAATGAGCTATGTATTTCTACACTCACCACCAGATCATGTGGGATACATGGAGAACGAGACACTACGGATGGGATTTGCAAGATACTTGGGACAGGCATGTCCAA
>Ga0247843_1005124_pt1 | contig 18628 bp, 17 predicted proteins | sample LaCruzMarch2017__FD_192420 | JGI IMG/M metagenome (GOLD analysis project Ga0247843, IMG submission 192420) | Freshwater microbial communities from meromictic Lake La Cruz, Castile-La Mancha, Spain - LaCruzMarch2017_8m | ecosystem: Environmental > Aquatic > Freshwater > Lake | place: Spain...
GCTTATTCGCCTTATTGATAGCGATCGAAGTGCCACAGAACTTAGGGCTAAAAATATATTTTACGAGGTTAGAACCTTAAAACTGGAAGTGAACGACATCGTTGTCAATCAAATTAAGGCTGATTTGGCGAGGACACGTTTCACTTTAAATAAAGGAACTATTAATGCGTTTAATCTGAACGATTTATTCAACAATAGAATATTCAATTATGGAGAGATTCGCTTCGATAAGATGGCCATTCAAATGGATAAGAATGCGAACTCAATAGCCGAGGATTCTTTAAAGACAGAGCAAGTTAAAAGTTTATCGGAAGATAAATTCTTCAAATCCATCAAACCACTTAGTATTAATCAACTGATTGTAGATATAAAGAACGGGGAGAAAAAGGTGGTTTTCAAGGGAAAAGACTTGAGTTATAGAGATAGGAATTTTAATATTAAGGCTTTTGAGCTCGACCTCGACCAAAAGTTCAGCACCCATATAGTTTCTAAGCAGTTATCCATTAAAGGCATGGATGCCGATAGCATTAACGAAGGGTACAACATAGCGGTAAATAGTTTGGAACTCGAAGAACCATTGATTAAGCTTGTGCTGAAAAACCCTGAGAATACTCAGGATTCCGCTTCATCCATTTTGGATTTGTTTAGTATAAAAAAAATAAATTTCCTTAGCCTAAAAAAAGGACAAATTGATTTATCGCATTTGCAGAAAAAACATTTGAAGGCTAAGGCTAAAAATATCGTCCTTAGTGCTTATAATGTAATGCCCAGTAAAGGGGCCTTATATTTTGATAATGCGGCCTTTACAGCGTCGGATATTTTTTTTAACACCCCTGCCAATCTTTACAATCTTAAATTATCGCGATTTGCTTACTCACAAAAAAATGGCGTGGCCTCTATGGCGTCTTTTCAACTGACCCCGAATTTGAGTAAAAAGTTATTTGCAAAAACAGTAGCCAAGCAAGTTGCCCGCATAGAACTGGATGTCAAACGTATTGATTTGCAAGGATTCAATTTGTTAAATATGATAAACAGGGAAACATTTACCTGTGATAACGTGGTGGTGAATACAATGAAACTGGAATTTTATAAGGATAAGGGTATCCCCTTATTACCCACAGATTATAAAAAATTTCCTCAGGAAATAATAATGGGTGCAGGATTTGGCATAAATATTAATAATGTACATGTTATAAGTAGCTACATCAGCAGCGAGGTGTTGTCACCCAATTCTAAGGAGTCGGGCAAAATAGAGATTGATCAGGTGGAAATGCTTTTTAAAACGGTAGACAATACCATGGCAACCAATGGGGTAATGGAATTAATATTTAAAGGACGACTCGCCAAATCAGGACAAATAACAGCCAGGGTAATTATGTCACTTCGGGATCGGAATTGCGGCCACACCGCCCTTATTGATATAGGAAAAATGCCGTTTAACAAACTAAATACGTTTATAAACGATGTGGCTCATGTTACCATTGCCAAAGGAGAACTCGACAAAGCAAAAATAAAAATCACCGGGAATAAAAAAGAAGCTAAGTGCCATCTCGAATTGCACTATCACGACCTCACTATGAAAATTTTGTCGGATAAATCGACCATTGATAATCCATATAAATTAAATATTGCTAATAAATTGGCCAATGCTATTATATACAATAGCAACCCTGCTCCCGGCAGGGAGGTTAGATTATCCGAATCAAAAATTGCCATGGAGAGCAATAAATTTATAATTAATAATTGGGTTGCGGTAACTTTACAAAGCATGATTGCCACGACAGCCCCGGATGCAGTAAACTTTATCAAACGGGCCAAGAAAGTTATCAAAGACAGAAAAGCCAAAAAGGATAAGTCTTAAATGTTATTTATTGGAAGGTCTTCGAGCCTGTGAAATCTTAATTTCACCTTAATCCTGCTTATTAATTTTATTTCTGTGGTTATAGGTTAATATTTGCATTCACACAGCCTCCTATGTCAAATTATAATTTCGAACGAATTAGTAAAACGAATCTTAAAGATTTGGTAACACTTCATAGAGATACCTTAGGCCAGATAATAACTATCGATTCATTGGGAAAAAAGTTTGATACAAATACAGGTGCATGTTCCTATTTGGGCTATTTGGCTTATGATGATAGTCAGAATCCAGCCGCGTATTACGGGGTTTTTCCTGTTTATATATCTTTAGGAACGTCGGAATTGATTTTAACCGCCCAATCGGCCGATACCATGACCCATCCAAATCATCAAGGGAAAGGGTTATTTACCAAATTGGCCTTAAAAACGTATGCATTAGCGAAAGAGGAAGGCGTGAAAATTGTGTGGGGATTTCCGAATAAAAACTCGTATCCGGGATTTATCAAAAAGCTCAACTGGAAAGACCATGGGCCGTTAACCAGATTTAAGCTTACAGTAAAAACCGTGCCGGTTTCAAAAGTTTTAAAGAAACTAAACGTAAAATGGGTGAATTCTATGTATTACAAGGTTTGCAAGTGGATATTGGGGGGTACTTTAAAAGAGTATATAAAGTTGGATGAAGGCGGACACCCGTTCGTATTAAAAGACAGGAATTTTTTTAATTACAAGGCATATTATGAAGAACGGCTTATTATTGGAGACATTGAAAATAAAGTTTGGGCCAAGTTAGACGGTGGTTTGCTGATAGGGGATGTGGATTCCAAAGACACCCATTCCTTTAAAAAACTGATGTCGGAAATACAATCAAAATGTTTATGGTTAGGAATATCTGAAATTGGCTTTATATGTAATGCTACTAATCCGAATTATGTATTGTTTGCCCAGCATGATAAGGTAACGATGGAAGACAGTTTGCCCTATTGCTATTTGAGTGGCTGGGATGATGAATTGGCTCAATCGTTATCGGTTTGCGCCGCCGATTTTGATACCTTTTAAAGAAAAGGATACGTTTTTAAAACAGTGCTGGTTGTTGATATAATGGCGCTAATTGACACTGACTATTAAGGCATCAAGTATTACAACAGATGTTTAAATTTGATATATGAAATTGTTTTTAGCATCTGTCCTTTTATTTGGCATGTCTTCATGTTTGCCTGCACGATTGTCTGAAGGAAAGATAATAGATAAACAAACGGAGTTGCCGATAATAGGAGCAAAGGTAACAAACAAATCAAAGATGCATGAAACATGCCTTTCGGATTCGGCAGGAAGATTCAGACTGATTTCTTCCAGAAGTTTTTTTGCGTTTAAGGCGGTAACCCTTATTATTGAAAAGGAAGCTTATGTAACCCGGGAAATTAAATTCCGCAAATCTGTACCAAAAGACATTTGGTTGGAGTATAAATACACTTTACGCTATAATGCAGCCGAATGCCTGGCAAGCCAGGATAGCATTGATGGACAAAAGGTTTATATATCGGTAGAAAAAATGCCTGAGTTTCCGGGAGGGGAAGCTTCTATGATTAAATATTTTTCAAACAATTTTGAACCCCCATTATTAAAAGCAGGCAGCGATTACCAAAGTCCAATTTTTACTTCTTTTATTATCGATACCATAGGTAAAGTAAAAAATCAATGTATTGAAAAGCCTTATTTAAAAAGCACTTTGAGTCCGGATGAATTGGAAGCTTTGAGGATTATTAACGCAATGCCCATCTGGCAGCCGGGTAGAACAGGAGGGAAAAAGGTTCCTGTAAAGATTAAATGCCCAATAAGGATTCGTTACTGGTAATATCAAAAATCAAATTCCAAATTACGAATATGTTCATCAATATTAATGAACTTTGGCCCTTCAACTTCCCAAAATAATTTTGAATCAAGAACAAATATATTTAAACATAGGCTTTGATGCCAAACGCCTTTTTCTTAATAATGCAGGTTTGGGAAATTACAGCCGATGGCTTGTAAAAGGATTACTGAGTCAATTCCCCGAAAACGCGTATCACCTTTATACCCCCAATGTTTCGGAAAAAGAAAAGGAATTTAACAAAGAGAATGTTTATACCCATTTAGCACCCAATTTGTTTAAAACCTTTTGGCGTACAAAAGGAATTAAGAAGGATTTGATCAAAGATAAAATTAATGTTTACCATGGGTTGAGTAACGAATTACCGATGGGTATAGAGAAAACTGGAATAAAAACGGTAGTTACCATTCATGATCTTATTTTTAAAATTTTTCCTGAGTATTACAATGCCATTGACAGAGCCATATACGACCGCAAATTTCTATCGGCCTGCGAGCGAGCCGACAAAATAGTAGCCGTAAGCCAACATACCAAACAATCCATTATAGAGAATTATAAAATAAATCCCGACAAAATTGAGGTCATCTATTTGGATACCGCTGAGAGGTATCATCATGAGCCCGACCAAGATAAGGTAAAAGAAATACGAGATAAATATGAAATTAGACGACCGTTTTTTTTAAACGTAGGTGCCTTGGGGGGACGTAAAAACCAATTAAACCTATTGGAGGCTTATGCAGCGATTAGTGATAGAACGGAGGTGGATTTGGTATTTGCAGGCAAACCCGGAAAAGATTTGGAGGCATTTAATAAGCTGGTAAAAAAATGTGATTTAGAGCGCAGGGTGACGCATATTTCATTTATTACAGATGAGGAGCTGTATTATTTGTATCATGGCAGTTATGCCACAGTCTATCCATCTTTATACGAAGGGTTTGGGATTCCCATCCTGGAAAGTTACCGAAGTGGAAAACCTGTATTAACTTCCGAAGGCAGCAGTCTGGAAGAAGTGGCGGGCCAAGCGGGATTGATTTGCAATCCCAAAGACGTATCGAGTATTAGTGAACAATTGTTAAAACTCACCGAATCCGAAGTATATTCAGGTCTTCAAAAAAATATAAAGAATGAATTAAGCCGATTCCATCCGAAGGATTCTATTTCAAAATACATGGAAATGTATACTTCGATGGTTTAGATTGTTATCGTAAACGAGAAAAAGATGCGTTATGACTGTCCAAAATGACCTAAATGCGGGGGTATTCTTTTTGTAAACCCCATCAGATAACCGCATTAAAATGTCATTTTATTTAAAACCATTCTAAATAAAATATGTACCTTAATTATTTATTAACTAGAAGGGATTAAATGCAAAATAGAAATAATTTTGCGCCCTAATCATACTTGCACAAATAATACCAAAACCCTATAAGGATGAAAATACGATTATCCGGAAATTTTAAAAAACTAATCTTTATAACATCTGCCTTTTTGCTTATTAATTCATTAAGTGCAGCGGTTATTAAAGAAAGTATTTCAGGCAAACCTGTGGATGATGCAACCATTGCATCAGGTAAAACATTGTTTGAAAACAATTGCAAAGCTTGCCATAATATTAACAGCAAAGGGACAGGTCCTGCCTTAAAGGATGTTCACAAAAAACGCACTTTTGAATGGTTGACCAAATGGATAAGAAATAATGAGGCCTTTAGAAAGAGTGGCGATAAGGAGGCCATAGCCATATGGGAGGAAAATAACAAGGTGGCCATGAACGCCTTCCCAAACCTTAAGGACGACGAGATTGCAGCCATTGTTATGTATATTGAAGATGCAAGTGCTGGAGGAGGGGGCGACCCTGCCAAAGGAGTTGTGGGTCCAACAGTGGTTGAAGAAAAAGTAGATGAGAGTGTTATAAGCCGGGTAAATTGGTCGATGATATTATTGTTTGTATTGTTGTCGGCAGTACTCTTTATGATTGTAAAAATCATTGATCAGGTATCAACTATCCGCGGCAGGGAGGTGATTCAATGGAATAAAGTTAACGCTATTTTGTGCATTGCCTTTATGATTGTTGGGTTTATTGCTGTCATCTGGGAATTTAAAGTCCATGGTGCTATGATTTTACCCGAAGCTGCTACCGAACACGGGCGTCAGCTCGATAAAATGTTCGACATTACCCTTTATTTTACTGGTTTTGTGTTTGTCGTTACCCAATTCCTATTATTCGTTTTTGCATATAAATACAGAGGACGAAAAGGAAATGTGGCATTGCACTATTCACATAACAATAAAATAGAAGCTATCTGGACGATAATACCAGCCATCGTATTAACCGTGTTGGTAATTGGCGGATTAAAAACCTGGAATAACATAACAAACAATCCAGAAAGAAATAAATTTAACGTTGAAATTTTTGCTTATCAGTTTGGGTGGACAGCACGTTACCCTGGAGAAGATGGAAAACTAGGCCAATCGAACTGGAATCTTATTTCCAATGATAATTTATTAGGAGTGGCTATTAAGGATCATGCTGAAAAGATGATTCCAGCCTTGGAACAGGATATTTTAGATTACGAAAAAATCAAAGCCGAATTGCCCAACAAATTGGAAGGTTTGAAATCAGAGCTTGGCGGATTGACAGGTGACGCCAGAAAAGCTCAGATGAAGAGAATCAAGGAAATTGAAAACGGAACAGCCGCCTCAGATGCCGATAAAACAATAAGCAACCGTCAAATTCAGATTAAGCGGATAAAAATGTCTCTTGAAAAGGAAAATGCAGTTAGTTTTTATGATAATTCAGGAATGGACGATATTATCGTGAATAACGAAATTCATATTCCAGAAGGCAGAACTGTAACCTTTAAATTTAGATCAAGAGATGTGATCCACTCGGGTTATATTCCGATGTTCAGATCGCAAATAAACGTGGTACCAGGATTGCCAACGGAAGTTGTTTTTAAAGCCATTGAAACAACGGTAGACAAAAGAGCTAAATTAAACAGACCTGACTTTGACTATTACCTTATATGTGCCAAAATATGTGGTTCAAGTCATTACAACATGAAACTTAAGATTGTGGTGGATACAGAAAAAGAATATAAAAAATGGATAAGCACTCAAACTGCAGCTTTTGCCAAACCAATACCCCCAACTGAAAACACAACCGATTCAACCAAAACCGTAGCTATTAATAATTAATCACTGGCATGAACCAATCAGTAACCAATGATGTAAAAGTGCATGGTCACGACGACCATGGTCACCATCACAAAGAGAATTTTATTACCAAGTACATCTTCTCTCAGGATCATAAAATGATCTCAAAGCAATTCCTTATTACAGGTATAATAATGGGTTGTTTTGGGATGCTAATGTCCATTCTGTTTCGCTTACAATTAGCCTGGCCTGATACAAGCTTTCCAATTTTAGAAGCTTTATTGGGTAGCAAATGGGCACCAGGAGGAAAGTTAGATTCGTCCTTTTATATGGGATTGGTAACTATCCACGGTACTATCATGGTATTCTTTGTTTTAACAGCCGGATTAAGTGGAACCTTCAGTAACCTTTTAATTCCATTGCAATGTGGTGCCAGGGATATGGCATCACCGTTTATGAATATGCTATCATACTGGTTCTTTTTTGCTTCATCCGTTGTTTTAGCAGCGTCTGTATTTATAGAATCAGGACCTGCCGCAGCTGGTTGGACAATATACCCTCCATTGAGTGCTTTACCCAAAGCCATGCCTGGTTCTGGTTTGGGGATGACCCTCTGGCTGGTATCCATGGTTTTATTCATAGGCTCGGCCTTGTTAGGAGGTATCAATTATATTACAACGGTGCTTAATATGCGTACCAAAGGGATGTCGATGAATAGAATGCCTTTAACTATTTGGGCGTTCTTCTTTACAGCTATTCTTGGTTTGTTGTCTTTTCCAGTATTATTGGGTGGTTCTTTATTATTAATTTTCGACCGTAGTTTTGGCACGAGCTTTTATTTAAGTGATATATTCCTTAATGGGGAAGGGGCACTTGCAAATAGTGGTGGAAGCCCTGTTTTATTTCAACATTTGTTCTGGTTCCTTGGTCACCCTGAGGTGTATATTATTATTTTACCTGCATTAGGTATTACCTCTGAAATTATTGCCGTTAACGCCCGAAAGCCAATCTTTGGTTATACAGCCATGGTTATTTCAATTATGGCCATTGCCTTCCTATCGTTTATTGTATGGGGACATCATATGTTTATTACAGGAATGAACCCCTTGTTAGGTTTGGTCTTTATGATCTTCACCCTTATCATAGCAGTGCCTTCGGCGGTGAAAACATTTAACTATCTGGCCACACTCTGGCGGGGAAATATTCAGTTTACGCCAGCGATGCTTTTTGCAATTGGCTTAGTTTCTTTTTTCATTAGTGGTGGTTTAACAGGTATTTTCTTGGGTAATGCTGCGATTGATATTGAACTTCATGATACGTATTTTGTGGTGGCTCACTTTCATATTGTAATGGGTTGTGCTGCTATATTTGGAATGATGGCTGGTATTTACCACTGGTATTCTCGGTTGTATGGTCGAATGATGAATAATACCTTAGGGTACATGCACTTTTGGCTAACGTTTGTTTCAGCGTATATGGTGTTCTTCCCCATGCATTTTATTGGAATGGCCGGTGTTCCACGTAGATACTATCAATTCTCGGTATTGCCTGAGTTCGGGGTATGGAATGATGTGAACGTACTAATAACCATGGCAGCCATTATCGGAGCCTTAGCTCAGTTATTGTTCCTTTACAATTTCTTCAGCAGTATATTTTTTGGTAAAAAAGCTGAACAGAATCCTTGGAAATCAAATACCTTGGAGTGGACATCACCCGTTGAAAGACTTCATGGAAACTGGCCAGGAGAAATACCAACCGTTTACCGTTGGCCATATGATTACAGCAAACCAGGTTATGACGATGATTTTATTCCTCAAACAGTGCCCGAAGAAGGGACTGAAGAAGAATTGGCACACAGACATACCATACCTGTAATGCCAGAAAGGAAAGATCCAGAAGAGGTTGTTCACTTCTCAGCCCTGCTTATGAAGTGGTTGGGACTTCGTAACGCCTAATAACTTTTACAATGCTTCAATCTTACCAGGATTGGAGAAACATATAAAACCGAAACGGTGTTTAGAGAAAAATTTTTTAACAAGGTTTGTTTTCTAAGTACGGTTTCGGTTATTTTATTGTTTGTTTTGGGGGGATTGGTAAGAAGCACAGGTTCGGGAATGGGATGCCCCGATTGGCCAAAATGCTTTGGAAAAGTGGTTCCACCCACAAATGAATCGGAACTACCAACCGATTACAAAGAAAACTATTTAGAAAAACGACTCAAGAAGGCCGAAAAATTCACAAGGCTATTACATGTATTGGGGTTCGAGAAATTAGCTGAGGAAGTTATGAACGATCCTCAATTAAAAATTGCACATCCTTATAACCGCAAAACGGCTTATATCGAATGGATAAATAGGCTGTTTGGTGTCCTTACCGGTGTTTTTGCCTTATTATCTTTTATATCGGCCTTTCAATTTAGAAAAGGTAATAAACCTCGTTTTTGGTGGACAGTTTCGGGTATATTTTGGGTTATATTTAATGGTTGGCTTGGTTCGGTTGTAGTGGATACCAATCTGGTTCCAGGAATTGTGACGGCGCATTACGCTGGAGCTTACTTGGCTATGTGTTCGTTTATAATGGCACTTCCTATTACGCAGAGGTTTATTTTGCCCAAAGGCAAATACGTATTATTATTAATTTCGTTTGCCTTGTTAATAATTGAGGTCTTTATGGGAACTACAACCCGAGAAATAATTGACCACCTAAAGAAGAGCGACAATTTTGAATTAAACATAAGCACTGTATGGGTTCCCGGTCAAATCTTTACTCTACATAGAATCCTAGGTGTTTTACTCTTTTTAATAAATCTATTTCTCGCTTACACGTTTAGAAATCAAAAACCCAAATCACCTTTTGCCATATGGCAAAATATAGTTGTTGGATTATTCATCCTTCAATTAGGTTCGGGGGTTTTAAATTTATTCTTTAATATCCCGGCCCTTGTTAATGTAATTCACATTTCAGCAAGCGCGACTATTGTAGGGGTGCAATTGTGGTTACTAAGAAATAGAGAATAGGTTAATTAACCTGTATTTGATTTCTAGATGGTTTTAATTACCCACACCTAATTAGTATATTAAGGATAGTAAACAATACCATATTATATAGGATCATTCTAAATAAATTGATGTTTGCAAGCCACAGAAGTTTTGTTAAATTCGCGGCACTATTGAGAGCCCTTCTTAAACTGGGTATTTCATAAATTGATGATCAAATCAATATCTGCAGAAAAAACATTTAGTATAAAAGCCAAACTGGTTGACTATAACCAATTGCTTAAAATGCGTCTTACGTTCACCGTTGTTCTATCGGCGGTGTTAGGTTATTTAATCGCTGTTGAAGGTGGAATCCAACTGCAATCTCTTCTAGCATTAACCTTGGGTGGGTTTTTGGTGGTGGGTGCTGCCAATGGTATCAACCAAATTATTGAAAAGGATTTCGACAGCCTTATGCTTAGAACGAATGACAGACCATTGGCCACTAATCGTATGTCGGTGGCTGAAGCCGGTGTGTTTTGTACCATTATTGGATTAGCCGGAATTGCTATTTTAGGAACCTATCTTAATGCCTTGAGTGCTATCTTAGGTTTCGCCTCACTCGTGTCTTACGCCTTTATTTATACTCCGCTCAAACGTTATTCATCTTTTGCCGTTTTTGTAGGAGCATTTCCTGGTGCTATACCACCTTTGTTGGGTTGGGTAGCTGCCCGAGGAACAATCGATATGGGTGGATTAACCCTTTTTGCCTTGCAGTTCATTTGGCAATTTCCACATTTCTGGGCCATTGCATGGATACTAGCCGACGATTATAAGCGGGCGGGATATTATTTACTGCCTTCCAAAGAGGGGAGAAACAAAAAATCAGCGTTATTAACCGTGATTTATTCTTTAGCATTAATACCAATTTCGGCCATACCTTATATAATTGGAATGTCGGGTGTAGTGTCTTTAATTATTGCGGTGTTATGTGGAATAGGATTAACCTTGCAGGCTATAAAACTTTATCACTCCTGTGATAATAAGGATGCGAAGCGTCTTATGTTCTACTCCATAGTTTACAATCCCGCTGTTTTACTTGCTTTATTTATCGACAAACTATGAATGTAACAGCAGAACCAAATTACGAATTCAATACCAAACGGGTGAACCCCAAAAAATTCGCGTTATGGCTATTAATGATTGCCATCAGTATGCTTTTTGCCGGTCTTACCAGTGCTGTATTGGTGCGTATGGGCGAAGGAAATTGGCTTCATTTTAAATTACCTGTACAGTTTTTATACAGTACATTAACCATTGTTTTAAGTAGTTTGACAATGTGGTGGGCATACCGTTCGGCTAAAAATGATGAACTCATGCAGCTTAAGGCCGGGTTAATTGCAACCTTTATTCTTAGCTTAGGATTTTGTTATTTGCAATACATGGGTTGGAAAGCTATGAGTGAACAAGGTTTGTTTTTTGCCGACGACCTTAATGGGGACAGAGTTTCCGCTTCTTTTGTCTATGCACTTTCAGGCTTGCATTTAGCTCATATTATGGGGGGCATAATTTTTATAATTATCCAAATATTCCAGGCCTTTTCATTGAACATCCACAGGAAAAAACTCCTGTCCATTAATATGTGTAATACTTATTGGCACTTTGTTGGAATCCTATGGGTTTATTTATTTTTATTTTTTTACTTTGCGCACTTGAAATAATATGTCAACAAATTCAGCAACAGTTTCAACAACAAAAACTTGGTCGGGCGGTCGTTCCCCATTTAATGTAAGTTATGGTAAATTAATGATGTGGATTTTTCTGCTGTCGGATGCGTTTACCTTTTCATCGTTATTGGTAGGGTATGGAGCAGTAAGATTCAGTTACCCCCATGCCACCGTACTTTCTGCTGCAGATGAAGTAAAGCCAATGTCGCATGTTAGTGAAGGTTTTGTAGAAAAGATGCAAGAGATCGGTGCTTTTTCTGAAAAACATTGGCCTTCACCTGATCTTGTATTCAACCATTTTCCATTTCTACATGGGGTTCATTTACCTTTAATGTTCGTGAGTTTAATGACCTTTATTCTTATTTTTAGTTCCGTTACTATGGTGCTTGCGGTAGAAGCGGGGCATCGAATGGACAAAAATAAGGTTGCTGTTTATATGATATTTACTATTCTTGGGGGATTGGCCTTTTTAGGATGCCAGGCTTGGGAATGGACCCAATTTATTAATGAAGGGTGCACCCTCCAAGGTAATCCTTTTGGCCCCGACCAGTTTGCCACCCTCTTTTTTGTGGTGACAGGTTTTCATGGTTTTCACGTTTTTAGTGGGGTAGTGTTCAACTACCTAATATATCATAATACTGTTAAAGGCACTTATGAAAAGCGTGGCCATTATGAAATGGTGGAAAAGGTAGGTCTTTACTGGCATTTTGTAGATTTGGTTTGGGTATTCGTTTTTACATTTTTTTACTTAATCTAACACGTCAATACATTAGTTCATCATTAATTATAACACTAAAGTTTTAATACTATTTTTATGAATCAACACAACACTGAAGAATACGACCCGATCACTTATGTGCCACATGTAGAAAGTAATGGTACCAAAGAAATATGGAGAACCCTTATTATTCTTGGATTACTTACTGCTGTAGATATTATACTATATTTCGTAATGCCATTAAGTGGGTTGAGGAATTTTATATTCATTGTACTTGGGGTTGTAAAGGCTTATTATATTGTCGCCTCCTTCATGCACATGAAGCACGAGAAAATTGATTTAGCAGCATGCATTCTAGTCCCCTTTTTGTTTGTGCTAGGACTTATTGCCAGCCTTCTTTATGAGGGTAATTTCTGGTTGACTAATTAATGAAAAAAGGGCTCAAGTTCCTTATCATTGGTATTATTCTTCTTGGACCATTAACGTGGGGGCTTCTTTGGAAGTATAGCAAACATAGTTATGCCAAACTTCCTGTTATGGGAAGTATTGAAATGACAGGCGACACTACCCCTTGGCTTATTCCTCCCTTTCAATTTATTAGCCAAAACGGCGATTCAGTTACCGAAAAGGATTTTGAAGGTAAAATTTATGTGGCCAACTTCTTTTTTGTAACCTGCCCAGATGTCTGCCCAAAAATGAATGGTCACCTAAGGGTTGTTTATGAACGATTTAAAAACAATCCTGATATTAAATTTATTTCCCATACTGTTCATCCCGAGCACGACTCGGTGGAAGTACTTGCAAAATATGCTAAAAATTTAGCTATTGATGGTAAAAAATGGCTTTTCGTAACCGGCCGAAAAAAAGATATTTATGATTTGGCTTCCGAAAGCTATAAAGCAGTGACAGTAGAAGGCGACAAACCTGCTACATTTATTCATAGCGATAAACTTGTGCTGGTAGATAAGGAAAAGCATATTCGCGGTATATACGATTCTCAGGATTTTAATGATGTAAAGCGATTACAGGATGGCATTGATATTTTATTAAAAGAATACCATGATAAAAAAGAGTGAGCGCACAATTTTTAGAATAGTTTTTTCGGTTTCTGTTTTGGTTTTTTTACTGGTTTTGCTTTTAAACAAACGCATTTTCCCTGTTCCTGATACTATTCCAACATTTGCATATTTCTTACCTAAGCTCAATGCCATTATTAATGGAACCTGCTTTGTACTTTTAATCCTGTCCCTGTTCTACATAAAACAGAAACGCTACGACATCCACAAAAAGATAAATATTACAGCGTTTTTTTTGTCTTCTATTTTTCTGATGTCATACGTTACCTATCATTATTTGGTGCCTGAAACCTCATTTAAAGGAGAAGGTATAGTTAGAAGCATTTATTATTTTATATTAGTAACACATATTGTACTAGCGGCTTTGGTATTGCCGTTGATTTTGTTGTCATTTTATTATGGGTTGAACGACAACAGACCAAAACACAGGAAAATAGTTCGATGGGCATTCCCTATTTGGTTATATGTAACATTTACAGGTGTTTTGGTATATTTATTACTATCACCCTATTACAATTTTCCTATTTAATGTGGTATCTTTGAATTCTAGTTTGAAATCCTTACCAACATATTTTAACTCTCACTTCATGCGCAAATTACTTGCTGTTACACTTCTTGTTTTTAGTTCAATACTTATTACCAATCCTGTAAAGGCCCAATGCCCAATGTGCAAAACTTCGGTAGAGAGTTCGATGAAGGACGGAAAAAGTAATAAGGGACGTGGTTTAAACAAGGGAATTTTGTATCTTCTAAGTGTTCCATATATTGCTGCTGGAGTAATCGGTGTGGCGTGGTATTACAACAGCAAAAAGAAGCAAATTATTTAATTTTATATGTCATCGAATACTGGTAGTCTTTCCTCAATGCTTGCTGGCAAGTGCCCTCAATGCCATAAGGGAAAAGTATTCAAACATAATATGTGGAATCTCTTCAAATCGAGTGAGGTACATGTCAATTGCCCTTATTGCGGGGTTAAATTTGAACAAGAATTAGGATTTTTTTGGGGAGCCATGTATTTTAGTTATGCACTCAATGTAGCCGTATCTGTTATTACCGGTTTTAGCATGTTCTTTTTCTTCGGCGACCCCGATCTTTATGTTTATTTGCTGGTGATCGTCCCTCTTATCATTATTCTCACCCCATTCATGCTTCGTTTTTCGAGGCTTTTAATGATGTACGTCGCCTCTTCTTACCGCAAATACCAACCAGGTATTCCTAAGCATCCATAACCCCTTTTATGGGCGTATCTTATTTGTGTTTAAATCTGATGAACTAAACCAAGTAATTTAAGACTAATTATTCCAATTTATTGCCGTTTCCTCTTAAAGGAGGTTAACTACTCTATTTGAGTAAGTGAGGGTATTTTTAGTCCTGTTTGATGGAGATTATCCAATGAATCCTTCATCCTTCCTTCGGCATTTTGATCTAATCCTGAAGGAATACTTTCTTCAAACAACCGCTTAGTTTTAATCCGTAGCGAATATTTTCCTTGCATTTTGAGGTGTAAGCGGTTGGACATCGAATTTCTTTTATTTCTTAAGTACCCAGTAAAATAGCGGGCGGACAACGTTTTGAACCGGATGGAGACGTGTTGTAAAGGGGTGGAAAGGTCTTTAAACACGATGGCGAACTTTCAAAAGTCGTTCGTGGAGTATAATTACCCGATGTCTATCTTTTTAAAGCCAATGGCGATGTTTTGAAACCAAATGGAAAAGGCTTTTAGGCCGACGGAAGGCTTTTTTAACCCAATGGAAATATAATTAAGGCTTAATTATTTCTATCCATCCACTATTTAAAATGAACCATTTAATTGTAAATGTTGTCCTTTCTGATTGAATTAGAAAAATCCTTAAGTAATAAAGAGAAGAACCCAGTTAGAACCTAAATGAAGTACAAGGATGCATGCAACCAGAGATAAAAATAGATGAAAGGCTTGAAAGAAATTTTAAAAACCACACTAAACCATGTGTTCTTAAATTCAAGACCAGGAAACGTGAAAATTAAGGAGATAAGCCCGAAAGGCTCAGTTGGGATTTAAGGTTTCTTTACCTATTACGTTGATCGTTTTTCTTTACCCCGACGCTTCACTTCCTCCATTATAAGGGATAATTCTCTCCCCATTTGACCCGACACAGAACTGTTTTCTTTAGCCCGTCTTCCCAAATATGGCATTACGGCCTTTACAGGCCCATATGGCAAATATTTTGCAACATTATAGCCATTCCTGGCCAAATTAAAGCTGATGTTGTCGCTCATTCCATATAATTGCGCAAACCAAAAACGCGTATCATTATTCGATACTCCATTTTCATTTAATAACTGAGCCAATATTTTACAACTATCTTCATTGTGGGTGCCTGCGCATAATGATATTATCTCTCTGTTTTGGAAACAAAGGTGTAAGGCTTGGTTGTAATCGCGGTCGGTATCGGCTTTGCTATTTTGTATGGGATTTGGAAGATTTAAACTCTGAGCCCTGGCCGATTCTTTTTCCATGTAAGCACCTCTAACCATTTTAAAGCCCAAATGATAATTGTTGGCTTTGGCATCGTCAATACATTTCTGGATAAATGCAATCATTCCCTTTCGATACAATTGAACCGTGTTAAAAATTATAGCCTCCTCCCGATTGTATTTCGCCATCATTTCATGCACCAGGCCATCTACTGTTTTTTGTATCCAGGTTTCTTCGGCATCGACAAAAAGCCGAACCTTATTTTCTGCAGCTTTCTCACATATCTTTTCAAACCGATTTCTGAATTTGTAATATTCATCCAATTCATCATGGTCCAGTTTGGTTCCGGCATCTAGTTTTTCGAGCAAAGCAAACCGGGCTATACCAGTGGTTTTAAAAACGCAAAAAGGATATTGAGGATTTCCTTTAGCTTTTTCTATGGTGTGTTTAATCTCTTCTAAATTGGCATCAAAATTAGCCTCCGAATCATCGCCTTCCACTGAGTAATCCAAAATGGAACCCACCTTGCTTGCCCACAGATTTTTTACGGCTTGGTCACAGTCGTCGATGGTTTCACCGCCACAAAAGTGGTTAAAGACAGTTGTTTTTATTAATCCCTTAACGGGTAACCCTGCCTTTAAAGCAAATGAAGCCAATCCCGGGCCATATTTTACAAGGAATGGAAACGTGAAAATTTTAAAAATAAATTTTGATTTTCGCAGGGCAGTGTCGTTCAGGTGGCTAAAAGCGGATTTGGTATCGGAAAAAGACAGGTCGGATTGTTGCATTGTAAGGAAGCAAAATTACCTATATCCATTGAAGTTTTTTGTGATTTTTTTAGCGCAAATGCCAATTAGAATCAATAGATTATTTATTCCTGGCCGGTTTCATAAAAAGCCGATTAATTTTGCACTATAAATCATTTTTCGTTATCCAATTCTATTGAAATTGAATCCATTTATTCACAAAACATGTCTTTTTTGACCCAAATTGGCAACGATATCGAAAAAGCAGCAGGCCTATTAACGGAAGGGCAAGTTGTGGCAATACCAACCGAAACGGTTTATGGACTGGCGGCAAATGCCCTTAATGAAACATCTGTATCAACGATTTTTACCATAAAGGATCGCCCATTTTTTGATCCCCTTATTGTTCATATCAAAGGCATCGAAGACGTGTTGACTTATGCTTCTGCCTTTCCTGTTAAAGCATATAACTTGGCTAGGGCTTTTTGGCCCGGACCCCTAACTCTTATTTTACCTAAAGCTTCTGTTATTCCCGACATGGTAACCTCCGGTTTGCCGTTTGTTGGGTTAAGAGTTCCTGCTCATCCTCTTACCCTCCGCCTGCTTCATCATTTGAAATTTCCATTAGCGGCTCCATCGGCTAATCCGTTTGGTTACGTTAGCCCAACAAATGCCAAACATGTTGCCGATCAATTGAGTGGCAAAATTCCCTACATTTTAGACGGGGGCCCTGCGGCTATCGGCTTAGAATCTACTATCGTTATGTTTGAAGATATTACCAACCCTGTGATACTTCGATTAGGGGGCTTGAGTATTGAGGCTATTGAAAAATGTATAGGAAAGGTAGAAATGAATATTTCTTCCCATTCCCGTCCCAATTCGCCAGGGCAGCTTGATAAGCATTATGCCACCAAAACCCCCCTAAAATTAATAGACGAGGTAGATTTAGCAACCATAAAAACCCAACACAGTGGTGCCATTGTTTTTCATACCCTTCTTCAACATATTCCAATTGAAAATCAAATCGTCTTATCTTCCTCCAAATCGGTAGACGAAGCCGCCCGGAATTTATTTGCCGCCATGCGCGATATGGATGCCAGGAAGTTGGAATTGATATTGACAGAAATATTTCCAGCCACAGGATTAGGCCCCGCCATAAACGACCGCCTGAAAAGGGCAATGGGATAAAGAGACAAATTCTAAATTAAAGGGGGTTTAAATCAAAACATCAGCTAGCTTTAGCTATACAGGTATACTTGTTTGTTCGTTTACCCCAATGATTGCAACTTATATAACGAGAAGTAAATGCCCTGCTTAGCAATCAATTCTAAATGAGTGCCGGTCTCAGCAATTTTTCCATGTTCCATTACCACGATTTTATCGGCACTCTGGATGGTGCTCAATCGGTGAGCAATAATAATAGAAGTTCTGTTTTCCATCAATTTTTCCAAGGCATCCTGCACCAATCGTTCCGATTCGGAGTCGAGAGCCGATGTCGCCTCGTCCAACACTAATATTTCAGGGTTGCTCAATATGGCTCTGGCAATGGTAAGCCTTTGCTTTTGCCCACCCGATAATTTGCCTCCACGTTCTCCAACAAGGGTTTGGTAACCCTTGTCCATGGCTTCTATAAAATCGTGGGCATTGGCCTGCTTAGCCGCTGCAACCATATCTGTATACGTTGCTCCAGGGTTACCAAGTTTCAAATTGTTTTCTACAGAATCGTTAAATAGAATGGGTTCCTGAGTAACAATGGCCATTTTGTCGCGATAGTCTTTTAAAGAAAGATCGCGAATATCGATGCCATCATAGGTTATGTTTCCTTCTACGGGGTCGTGAAATCTCAATACTAAATCGGCCATAGTGGATTTGCCAGCCCCTGAGCTGCCAACAAGAGCCACTTTTTCTCCTTTAAGTATTGTAAGGCTAACCTGTTGAATAACTTCTTTAGTAGCATCATATCGAAAGGTAACGTTATTAAATGCAAGAGCATTATGAAATGGGGGCACTACGTTTGAAGTAATTGTTTGATGAATACCATCGGCCGCATG
>Ga0247843_1005125_pt1 | contig 18622 bp, 17 predicted proteins | sample LaCruzMarch2017__FD_192420 | JGI IMG/M metagenome (GOLD analysis project Ga0247843, IMG submission 192420) | Freshwater microbial communities from meromictic Lake La Cruz, Castile-La Mancha, Spain - LaCruzMarch2017_8m | ecosystem: Environmental > Aquatic > Freshwater > Lake | place: Spain...
GCTCCTGCCCCTCTTCGCCACCCCTCCCAAGTGGGCCGCCTTCCCCTCCGGCGCACAGCTGTAGCCCGAAAAATATCGGACCCCCTGTGTTTATCGGCCCTTCAGGCCTTCCGCCGGGGAAGTTAGGCTAATGGAATATCTTGGCTTATGTGAGTTAGAGCATAATCCCAAGAACAACCGCATCCGCGCCAAATAGCCAAAACGAATAATGCCTAACGAGCCGATGAACCTACTCCGCATATCTCACGATCGCGTTATAGCGTCGCTCTATGACCGTCGATGCCTGCATGGTTGCAAAGCGAGCGACGGTCATAGACCGCCGCTACACCCTGCGGCTTCCCAAGCCGGAGTGTGAGATGTGCGGGCTAATCCCCATGCCTTCGGTACTTCTGTCATGCCTCCTGCTTCCGCTTCGCGGGCAGGAGTCACGCCAGAAGCAAGTAGGGATAGGTCATCGGGGACGTTGACAATGAAAGGCAAAACTGAAAGCAACTTTCAGTTGCCGGGCCCCTTTGATCCGGATGCATCGCTGCGTTTCTGGAGGCATTGAAGTTGACGAACAAACGGCACCGGTGCCGTTCAACGGGCAAGTTTCAAAATCCCCCGGGCGGTCTGGCCGGGATCGGAAAATTTTCCGGCGGCCAGGGCATTTCCTCGGGGATCGATGCCCAGCGCAGCCACGAATCCGCTCAGTGAGGCGGACTGCTTCGGGCCGACCGCGACGGAGCCATCCGCGTTGAGCAGGGCAATCCCCCGGCGCGGCTTGCCGTAAAACGTCGTGAAGTTTCCTCCCACGACGATGCCGCCATCCGGCAGGAGCGCGAGCGCGGCAACGGAACCGTTGGTGGCAACCCCTCCTTCCTGGGCCCCGAAACCGGCATCGGTGGTTCCGTCGGGATGGAACTTGACCAGGTCGGTGCGTTGAAGATTTCCGGCCGTGTTGAAATTTCCGCCGGCAAGAATGCCACCGTCCGGAAGGACGAGCAAGGCGGCAACAACCCCGTTCGGACCCATGACGGCCTGGGAGATGAATTCTTTGTCCAGCGATCCATCGGAATTCAGCCGGGCCAGATTCTGCCTCGGGACGCCATTGACGGCGGTGAAGAGTCCGCCAATCACCGCCTTTCCATCTTTCTGAACGGCGATGCACAAGACCTCTCCGTTCACCCCCTCGCCGGATCCGAATCCAAGATCCGGCTCCCCGCGGGCCGGCAAACAAACCGAAAGAAGCAGCAGGGGGAATATCAGAAATTTCATGCCACCTTCAATCCATCTCCGGGATGAATAAAAATCAAGTTAGAGTTCGAACCGCACCTGAAATATCCGCGAGCGCTCCGGGCTGAACTCGGCGGCAGTGCCATCGGGCAGGCCGGCAACAAAGAGTCCGGTTGGCGATGTGGTGTAGTGCGTGACCTTGTTTAAATTCACGATCGTCGATCCGTTGACGCGGAAAAAATGTTCGCGGTCGAGCCCGGCCTCGATGTCTTGAAGGCCGTGGGGAACTACAACGCTGTGGTTGCCGAAAAAGATCCGGGTCGAACCGCTCTCCTCCGTGAGGTGGGAGAAGTCGAGCACTTGGACCATATGGATGCCGTTCCGGTCGCGCAAAAGCACCCGGCTCTCGGATCCCTGAATGTAGTCGCCCGGCTGCACATCGGATTTCGGAGGGGCGTCGGCGATCACCTTCATTTGCAGGTAGGCCCGGCGCAGGCGCTGCTGGTCAACCGGCTTCAGGAGGCACCCGATCACACCATAGCCGAAAGCGTCCAGGGCCATCATGGCGTGCGCAGTGACAAGAACCACTGGAGGAGCCGGCGAACCGATTCTCTCCAGCATCTGGATGCCGCTCATTCCGGGAAGCTCGATGTCCAGAAATATCCCGTCAATCTTTTTGGGGTTGTCGCTTTTCCGGTTGCCGATCATCTCCAGTGCCTCCATGGCGGTTTGAACTCCGACAATTTCCAGGGAGGGATCAATTTCCAGAAGCGAATCACGGAGATCTTCGAGCGCGACGGCTTCGTCTTCGACCACAAGGACAGTTTTCATAGAAAGGAACGCAACGAGTATGCAACAAACCCGCGGTCTTGCACAGGATTAATCGTCAACAAAAAGGTGATTTTCATCGGATGCCTTTCATGCGGCGGAAGCAACATGGTCGAAATCCATGGCAGACCGGATAAATCGTTCGTCGAGTGGCAGCAGAGCTATCGCCTCGACGCGGGGGCCGGGGATCTCATGGATTTCAAAGCCACCCCGGCCGTCCGTGGCAAGAAGGATGCGTTCCCGGACGTTCTCAAGGCCCAGGCCGCCGTAGGCGGGGGCCGTTTCCGGAGTCTCCTGAACCAGCGGACCGTCATTGACGATGAAAACCAGGAGCGAGCTCTTGTCCGGAGAACGGCTGATAAAGATATCGATCTCTCCCCCCTTCTCCAGCTTGGAGATGCCGTGCTTCACCGAGTTCTCAACGAGAGTCAAAATCAGCATGCCCGGAATCCTCTGCCCGAGAAGCTCCGGCGGACACTCGATCCGGTAGCGGATCCGGTCGCCGAATCGAATCGTCTCGACCTCGAGGTAGTCCCGGACAATTTCCAACTCCTTCTCCACGGACTGGAGCTTGGCATTGCGGCCGGCGAGAACCTCCCGAAGCAGGCTCCCCAGCGAGGTGATCATGGATTTCGCCTTGCTGTCCTGCCTGCCGATGAGGGCGCGTACGCTGTTCAGCGAATTGAACAGAAAGTGGGGGTTGATTTGAGTCCGTAGCGTGCGGAGCTGTGCCTCGGTCTCTATCGCGGCGATTCGATGCTGCACGGCTTCGCGTTCGTGGGTCGTGTCACGCATGACCCCGGCCACGGACGCGACCTGATCATCGGCCGTGCGGCGAAGCGGTTTGGCATCGAGCTGGACATAGACCCACCGCCCCTCGGCATCGCGCATCCGGCAGCTTTGGCTCCAATGGGCAATCTCGGAGGAGGTGAGAAGGCGGAAGTTTCCCTCGAACTCCGCCAGATCGTCGGGATGCACCAGCCCGCGGACGATCAAGTCCGGAACGATCTTCGCTGTCCCGATTCCGAACTTCTCCTTCCAGGACGGCGTATGGCACGACCACCCGGCCGGACTCCAGTCCCACACACACAAGTCCGCAGAGGACATCGCCAGCGCAAACTTCAACCTCAGGGTGCCCAGCTCGTCATGAAACGCGCCGACCATCAGGCAGGCGAAGCTGGAGAGAAATGCGAATCCAAGCGTAGCCAACTGGAGGTCGTCCGTTTGAGAAAGCAGCCGGATCTCGGCCAGCCGGGCGGGGATCATCGCCGCAAATGCCGGAACCATGAAAATAAACATCGCCTGGAAGAGCGTAGCCGTCCGAAGCCCGAAGCGGACCGCCACAAGAAGGGACAGGACCAGAGAGGTTCCCATCGCAATAAACCGGGTGCCGCTCTGCAGATCCTGGATGTTGACGAGGCTCCAGATTACGGCGGCAAGAACGACGAAATAGGCGAGCAGCTCGTAGCGGCCCAGGATCGTCGGGGGCCGGAAATCCTGGCGGCGCAGGGCAAAAAGGAAAAAGGGACAGAACACGAGCGTTCCGAAGGCATTGGCATGGACATAACCGAGAAATCCCGGCGCCATCTGGGAAACCGAAAGAATTCCGCTCAGATGCAGCACGATCACCCCGTAAATCCCACCGAGAATGGGGCCGGGAAGACATCCGTAAGCCACAAATTTTCCGAAGTCGCGCAGGTTCGCAAACGAAAGATCGATCCGCACCATCCGCGCCAAAAGCACCCAGCTGAGGATCATCTCCAGCACATACCCGGCCGGACCGAGGTAAAGAAAGAGGACCGGCTCCCCGTTGAGAAGATTGCTGGCAAGAGTGCCGAGATAGACTGCCGGAGCGGATCTCTCCAGCCCGTATAACAGCGCCAGCGCCAGACTGAATCCCGCCGAAGGCCAGATCGGGCTGATCAGGCCGCCGGAGACCTGTGTGAACCACCCCCCCATCTGGGAAAGGAGGAACACGCCGAATATCATCCACCCGAGCTGAAACAAAAACTGTGGCAGTCCCGTAGCCTCGGGCGGGCGCGACGAGCTCATCAGTCCTTTAGGCTGGGCGTCCATTGTTGTCGACTTATATAGGTCAGGCTCGACTGCAGCACAAGAAAAGCGTGAAGGCGGCCCGGGTCAAGCCGGGCCGCCTTCATCTGGTTGATTTTTCCTTTGCCGGCTTCAGCCCGGCGGTCCCGGGATGAAAATTGCAAGGGCGGCGGGGGCTCTCCCTCCCCCACCGCCCTGCATTTTCCCCCTTTGGCCCTTTGGATTGGTTACACGGCCTTCTCGCCGGTCTCGTCGGTGCGGATCCGGATCGCCTCCTCAACCGGGGAGACGAAGACCTTGCCGTCCCCGATCTTGCCGGTCTTGGCGGCTTTCACGATCGCTGCGAGGGCGCTCTCCAGGGAGGCGTCCGCAAGCACGACTTCGATTTTGATCTTCGGAAGGAAATCGACCGTGTATTCGCTGCCGCGGTAGATTTCCGTGTGGCCTTTCTGCCGTCCGAACCCCTTGACCTCGCTCACCGTCATTCCCTCGATCCCGAGGTCGGCGAGCGCGTCTTTGACTTCTTCCAGCTTGAACGGCTTGATGATGGCTTCGACTTTTTTCATAAGTTTGGTTTTCTAGGCTTCGTTTACTTGTTGAGGATGTAGCCTTCTTCGCCGTGATCGGTGATATCGAGCCCCGCGGACTCGTCTTCCTGGCTCGGCCGGAGACCCATGATGAACTTCACGATGAAGCCGATGATAACAGTGCCCACGATCGCCAGCACAAGGGTGACGCCGATCGCCTGAAGCTGCACAATCCACAGCGTGTGCCCTTCGATGGCGGCTTTGAGGCCGTTCTTGGCGGCGTAGGCTTCGCTGACAAGGTTGGAGTTCACAGCCGGATCCACCAGGACACCGGTCAGAAAGGCTCCGAGCGTTCCGCCGACCGCATGCACCCCGAAGGTGTCGAGCGCATCGTCGTATCCGATCATTTTCTTGAGGTAGGTCACCGCAAGGAACGGGACAAATCCGGCCAGCACGCCGATGACGACCGCTCCGGTCGGATTGATGAATCCGCAGGCCGGAGTGACAACGACCAGGCCCGCAACAACTCCTGAACAGAATCCAAGGACGCTGGGCTTGCCCTTAAAGATGAGCTCGGAAAGCGCCCACACGAAGGAGGCGACACCCGTGGCGAGCGTTGTGGTCAGGAAGGCGTTTGCCGCAACCCCGTCGGCGGCCAGCGCGCTTCCCGCGTTGAATCCATACCATCCGACCCAGAGCATCCCGGTGCCGACCATGCAGAGAACCATGCTGTGCGGAGGCATCGGCTCCTTGCCGAACCCGATCCGCTTACCGAGGATCAGGCATAGGATAAGTGCCGACCAGCCGGAGGACATGTGCACCACCGTGCCGCCCGCAAAGTCGATTGCCGGAATTTTCGCGTCAGCATTCCAGACACCGTTCATCAATCCCGTTCCGCCCCACACCATGTGGGCGAGCGGGAAATACACAACGAACATCCACAGGAATGTGAAAACCATCAGCGGGACGAATTTGAAGCGCTCCGCCGTTGCCCCAAAAATGAGCGCGGGAGTGATGATCGCAAAGGTCAGCTGGTAGATGCAGAACACGCTCTGCGGGATCCAGTAGGCATAGGTCGTGTTCGGAGCGGATGTGACGCCGTTCAGGAAGAAAAACTCCGTCCCGCCGAGATACGGGCTGCCAAAGTTCGTTCCAAAAACGAGGCTGTATCCGACCGCCCACCAGATGATGGTCACCATGCCGGCGATCCCCAGGCACATGGCAAGCACGGACAGAATGTTCTTCTCACGAACCAGTCCGCCGTAGAACAAGGCGAGGCCCGGAAGCGTCATAAAAAGCACCAGGGCGGCCGCCGTCATCATCCAGGCCGTGTGGCCGGGCCCGGGAACCCCGGTGATCTTGCTCCCGGCGGGATCCAGATTGTTGATGTAGGCTTCAAGACCCGCGATGCGGCCCTCGAGGGTCGGCTCCTCTGCAGCAGCAGCGGGAGCAGCAGCTGTCGTTTCGGTCACGACCGTGGTGGTCTGCTCGACAACGGTGGTGGTGGCGTCTTGCGCAAACGCCAGGTTCGGGGTGGCAAACGACCCGGCTGCAAGGAGCGCAGCAGCCAGAGTCGCCAGTATCGGTTTGGTTCTGAACATGGATTTAGTTGTTTTGTTGTACGAGCCAAAGGACTCGCAAAACACTGAAAGCAATCCCCGTGCCAACTTGGAAGTCAACGAGGCTAAAACTCAGCTGGCCAACCAAAGGGATTACTTCAAGAGATACTGCCGGCGGCGCGCCCCGGGGAACCTCTCGATGGCATAGCGCAACATCGTCCGCGGCATCTGCCCGGCATGATGCTCAAGAAACGCCTCAAGCGCGGACACGTCGCGCTTGCCGGCTTCGCGGAGCATCCAGCCGCACGCCTTGTGCATCAGATCCTCCGGATCCTGCAACAGGGATTCGGCCAAGGCAAAAGTATCGCTCAGATCGCCATGTCGAATAAATGCATACGTCGAGACGATGGCAATCCTCCTTTCCCAAAGACTGCTGGAGCGGGCCAGGCGGCGCAGCACCGGACGCGGGCGGGCCAGCAGCCAGGCCCCGGCAATTTTGTAGGCGGAGACATCCACAAGATCCCAGTTGTTGATCCACCGGGTGCTGGAGAGATAAAAATCAAAGACCCGTTTTTTTTCAGGGAGATCGCCGCGCTCGAACCTCCGGACCAGAATCAGCAAAGCCAACAGCCTTTCCTCATGCCAGGGCGATTCCAGAATGTGCGACACATCCGATCCGCCATCGTCGAGCTTTGCCACGGCGCGGATATCCGGCATCCGGACGCCTAGAAATTTGTCCCCCTCCCCGTATTGGCCGGGGCCGGTCTTGAAAAACCCCGAGAGGGATTCCGCCCGGCCCGGCTGGACAGCGTCCCGGAGTTTGCGTTGGAGTGCTGTCATGGCTCGAGAGCTAAAAATATGCGGGAACCGCCCGGCAGTCATGGAATATATTGCCGGAAAAACACAATCCGGCCATGCTTTAGGAAAGCCGGTTCACACCGGATCAGGCAGAAATCCGGCGGTCCATCCGAAGAAATGAATTTGAAAACAGATCACTCCGGAACGGGGGGGAGGAGGTTCCTCGCACGCCTGCTGAGCCGCGAGGTCATGGGCTTCATGGCCATTGTGGCGATGGGGATGGCGCTTCAGGCGCTCGTCTTCGGGGTTCCCAAGGGGATGCACGAATTCATGCGCTGGACACAGATCGGTGTTTTTGCCCTGTTCACAGCCGAGTATGCGGGGGGATTTTTGCAGGCGGAGAACCGCTGGAAATATCTGGCGCGGCCGTCGCGGCTGTTCGATCTGGTGATTCTTGCGGCGGCGCTGTCGTCGTTTTTCCCTTCGGTCGAGGATGCGCTCGTCCACGCACAGGCGCTCCAGGTCCTGCGGCTGGGGCCGATCTTTTTCTTCGGCTACGTGAGCACGAAGGACATCGCCCAGCAGCTCTTCGCGGAGGAAACCGAGCCGGCGGTCCCTGTGCCGGAGTTTTTCAGGCTGGAGGAGGAAGGGGATTCGTTCCGCTCGGATCCCGTGCCGGAGGAGGAACTCCTCGCCTGGGCGCGCGCCCGGGAGCGAACCGGGTTTTTTGTTTGCCGGGGAAAGCTCACCGACGAGCTCGCCGTCAAGCTCGCCGGGGATGCCATGCCGCCTTCGCTCCTCCGGAACGCGCTTAGCGAATCCGGGTTTCCACGGTTTCTCGAGCTGGGTTCGATGCATGTCTTCGCCGCAGCCATGCCGCTCGTGCATCCGGAGGCTCCCAGCGTCCACCGGGTGTCGCGCTCTCCCTTCGTGGTCGTACTCACCGAGGACAGCGTGCTCCTCCTGAACTCGAGCGGCCCGCAGATCCCCCGGGAGGTCCGCAAGCTGATGGCCGCCGAAAAGCTGTTCGCCGACCAGCCGCTGCCCGTCCGGTTCATGGCCGGGGCGTTCAAGCTGCTGCTGGAGCGCTATGAGGCCGCTGCCAGCCAGATCGAGGAGGAAATCCGGTGCGAGGAACTCCAGCCGCTCGAACGCACCGGCGGCGGGATCTACCGCGAATTCTACTTCCTGCGCCGCACCCTCTCCGGACTCAAGTCCGATCTCTGGCGGCTCAAGCACATCTTCCACAACCTCGCCGACGGACGGCGCCACCTTCCCTTCAGCCACGTCAAGCTGGAGGACTTTTTTGCCCTCGTCAGCCACTCGGCCGACTTCTGCTACGACACGTTCGAGCAGCTCGAGGACAAGGCCTCCGCCGTGATCGACCTCCGGATCAACCTGGTCTCGTTTGAAATGAACAAATTCATGGGCCTCATCGCGGTCATCACCGCCGTCGGCCTGATCCCGACCGCCATGAGCGGACTGCTCGGGATGAACATCCTAGGGGTCAACTTCCCGGTCACGTTCGGCAACGTCGTCTTCCTCTGCGCGCTCCTCATCATCCTCACCCTCTATGTCATGCGCCTCAGCGGGTGGCTCAAATTCCGGTGACCCTGGAAAATATGCGCCACTTTCAACCGGGATCGCTTATTTCCGCCCGGTGCGCGGCAGCGGGAACATGCCGGGCCGCTGGCCCGGACGCCGGGTGTCCACCGCGAGCCGCTGCTCGGTCCAGCGGGCGAGGCGCACGAACGGCAGCCCGATGAGAAGGTAGATCGCGGCGACGAGGAGGCCGGTTCCAAAGTAGTCAAACGTCTGCGTCGCGATCCGGTTGTAGGCTCCGGTCAGGTCGATGAGCGTGACCATCGAGACCAGCGAGGAATCCTTCAGGAGCGAGATGAAATCGTTGGTGACCGGCGGAAGCACGAGACGGAATGACTGCGGGATCACCACGAACCTCAGCCCCTGCGAATGGGTGAGCCCGAGCGCGCGTGCGGCCTCCATCTGTCCGCGCGGGATGGCCAGCAGGCCGGCGCGGTAGTTTTCCGCCTCGTAGGCGGCATAGTTGAGGCCGAGGCCGATGACGCCGGCCCAGAACGGCGGCAGCTTGATGCCCACATCCGGCTGCCCGATGACGACCCCGAGATTAGGAAGGCCGTAGAAGATGATGTAGAGCTGGATGAGGAGCGGGGTGCCGCGGACGACCTCGATGAAGGTCGTCGCGAGCCACCTCAGCGGCCAAGGGCCGAAGACACGCATGATCGCAAGTGTGAACCCCGCTCCGATGGCGATGCACATGCCGGCAATCGAGACCTGAAGGGTGAGGATCGTGGCGTCAAGAAGCAGCTTCCAATTCGTCGCGTAGCGCTGCAGGCGGGTCCAAAGCGTGGCCTGCTCCGCGTGTGAAGCGACAAAGGATTTGTATTCCGTGTCGGGAAGGGAGGGCGTCTCAGGCTGCCCGAATGCCCCGGCGATGGTCGCAGTCCAGAGCCCCCACTTCGAGAGGATGTCGCGCATGATCCCCTTGTCCACCAGCGACTGAAGCGCCCGGTTCACCTCCATCTGAAGCGCCGTGTTGCCTTTTGCGAACGCCATCCCGTAAGTAATCTGCCCGAACGGAGGTCCGCTGAACTGGAGGTTGGGATTCGGGGCGGCGTAGTATTTGGCGATCGGGTAATCGAGCAGGACGCCGAAGATGCGACCGTTGGCGACATCCTGATACGCATTCACTTCCTGCTCGTATGGACGGACGACCACGCCGGGCGTGGCCTCGATCATCGTGAGCGCGGCGGTCTGGTCGAGCGTCCCGATCTCCTTGCCGGAGAGCTGGTCGAGCGAGGTGATCGGGGGAGAGCCTTTGAGATCCACGAATTGCTCGAACGTCACATAATACGGATTCGAAAAAAGGACCTCTCCCGCCTTCTCGGGCGTGATCTCGATCCCGCAAATCACCAGGTCATACATCCCGCGGCCGAGCCCGGCGATCAGGCCGTCCCAGTCGTTCTGCACAAACTCCGGCTTCCGGCCCATCTCCTTTGCGAGCGCCTGGATGATGTCGTATTCGAACCCGGTGAGCTCGTTGTCCGCATTGTAAAATCCGTAGGGAGCATTGCTGTCGGTATCAGCCCCCCACCGCAACACCTCCTGTGCACCCTGCGCGCCAGCGGTCACAAACGGGAATATCGCGGCAAAAACGACTAACAAAAACTGAACGACCCGCTTCCCTTCCGACTTCCGCATTACTCCGCTTCGCTCCGGTTGCCCTCCCTGGGCCAAACATTCGACTTGGTCCCTTTGCACAAAGCGCTTCCGCGCTGGTTTTCCGATTTCCACCTTCATTGAAACCTCCCCAGAAACCTCGCGGTCCGCTCGTCTTTCGGGTTTTCGAAAATTTCGTCTTCGTCCGAGATCTCGACGATCCGGCCGCCCTCCATGAAAACGATGTAGTCGCTCGCGTCGCGGGCGAAACGCATCTCGTGCGTGACGACGATCTGGGTCATCCCCTCGGCGTCGAGTTGCTTCATGACGGTGAGCACCTCGGCGACGAGTTCGGGATCGAGCGCGCTGGTCGGCTCGTCGTAGAGCATGACCTGCGGGTTCATGGCAAGAGCCCGCGCGATCGCCGCGCGCTGCTGCTGGCCGCCGGACATCTGCGACGGATACCTGTCCGCGAATGACTCCAGCCCGACTTTTTCGAGGAGCCTGTTGCCGCTCGCTCGGGCGTCATCCCTGGAAACATTTCGGCCGACGGTCGGTGCCAGCATGACATTCTCAAGAATCGTCATGTGCGGGAAGAGATTGAACTGCTGGAAGACCATCCCGACCCGCTGCCGCAGCTCGTGGGCCTTCGCCTCCAGGTCCTTTGGCGGGGAATCTTCAAGCCCGCGGCAGTCGATCGTCACCCCGGCGATCGAGATCCTCCCGGCATCCGGAATCTCCAAAAAATTCATGCACCTCAGGAACGTGCTCTTGCCGCATCCCGAAGGCCCGATGATCGAAACCAGATCCCCCTTTTCCACCGCAAGGCTGACCCCTTGCAAAATCGGGGTCTCATCAAAGCTTTTGTAAAGGTCTTGAACCGATAGCAGCGGCGACTCCATCGCTGCATCTATAGAAAAACACACAAAAGATGCGAGCCCGCATTTTGATGCGGCGGGAAATTTACAATATTTTACTCCAGTTCGAAGTTGATGTTGATCGTGTAGGCGCCGCCGGAAGCGAGTCCGGCCGGCGGAGGATCGATCTGCGAGACCTTTTTAGCGGCCGCCAGAACGGATTCGTCCATCAGCGGGTTTCCGCTCGGCTTGACAATTTCCGCGCTGGAAATTGTCCCGTCTTTTTCGATGCGGATTTTGACCGTGCAGACGAACGACTTGGACTGGTCGAAAATCGAGGTCGGCTGTTCCCACTGGCTGTAGAACCTGTCGTGGATGAGTTCGTGATACCAGCCGAACTGGGAGGAGTCGCCGCCCGCGCCGGCCTTCGAGGATGTGCCGGAGCCTTTCTCCGCTGTGCCGGAACCGTGTTCTTCGGATTTTCCGGAGGTTTTCGAGTCCGTGGACTTGGACGAGTTCCCGGGGGACGCCGATGCCTTCGGGGAAGCCCCGGGCGACGCCTTCGGTGAGGCGGAGGCTTTGGGAGAGGGATTCGGAGAAGCCGACGGCTTGGGCGATGGTTTCGGGCTTGGTTTCGGACTCGGCTTGGGTGTTGCGCTCGGTTTGGGCGTGGGTTTTGGCGTCGGCTTCGGAGTCGCACTCGGTTTCGGCGTGGGTTTTGGAGTCGGCTTGGGCGTTGGGGTGGGTGTTGGACTCGGGGTCGGCGTCGGTGTTGGCGTGGCGAGAGGGATCTCCTCCGGATTCGGCGTTGCCTCGGGAGTCGGAAGAGGGGTCGGCTCCGGCGTTGGTTCAGGGGTCGGCTCCGGGGTAGGCGGAGCCTCGGGGGTCGGAAGAGGCGTTGGCTCCGGCGTCGGTTCCGGTGCTGGCTCAGGTTCGACCTCGGGCTCCATTCCGCCGGACGGCGCGGAAAACGCACCGGGGTTCATCCAGACAACCTCCCCAGCGGGCTTTTTGACCGGCCGGTTCGTGAAGTAGAAAAATGCGCCGATGGCCAGGACATGAATGGCGGCCACGACAATGAGATTCCGCCGGAATCGCGGGTCGTCCATCTCAGGGCTTGGTTGGATCCTCGGGGTGGGTCATCACGCCGACTTTCGTGATGCCGACGCGCTGGAGGATATCCATCACGGAAACAAACTTCTGCACCGCGAGGTCCTTGTCCGGGCGCACGACGACGGCCGTGGAGGCATTCTGTGCATGGAGAGCCCCCAGGCGGGCCTCCAAATCGTCAGCGGTCACCACCTCGTTGTTGAGCTTCATGGTGTTGTTTTTGTCGATCGCGATCGTGACGACCTCGGACGGATTGACGCTCGTCTTCGCGGTCGAGCTCGTGGGAACGACCAGATCCAGGCTGTTCTCGATGAGCGGGGTGGTGATCATGAAAATGATCAGCAACACGAACGCGAGATCGAGCAGCGGCGTGACGTTGAGCTCGGTGAGCGACTGCAGACCTTGTTTCGAGGAGTAGCGGCGCATCGGATCAGTGCAGGGGTCGGCGGGAATCCCGCACCCCGTGTTCGACGTAGCGGTGCTCGATTTCCGAGGAGAGCTCGGTGGCGAAGTTGTCGGCCTGCACGATTACCGAGCGCACGCTGGTCACCAGAAAGTTGTATCCGAACATCGCAGGGATCGCGACGAGCAGCCCGGTGACTGTCGTGATGAGCGCTCCCGACACGCCCGGGGCCATGGCAGCAAGATTCGCTGTTCCTGCCGCGGCGATTCCCGAAAACGCATCCATCACACCCCAGACCGTTCCCAGAAGCCCGAGGAACGGGCCTCCGCTGACGGCGGTCGAGAGGATGATCATCTGCGATTCGAGCTTGAGCCCCGATTCGCCGACCGCGCGCTCCATTGCGGCCTGGACGGACCGCATCTGGGCAGGACTGATTTTTTCGGCGCTGTCGAGGCGCGCGCGGAATGTCTCATCGACCTCGGTCGATCCGAGCATCTGGAAGCAGAGCTCGGCGGTTCCCGCTTCGTAGATCGCGAAGAGCGGGGAGCCGTCGAACCGGACGCCCTGCTCGTAGATCCGGAGCGGCGCGCGGTCGCGGTGGAACAGCGCGGAAAACCGCTCGTTCTGCTTGCGGGCAAAATGCAGGTAGCGGAACTTCGTGACCATCACCGCCCAGCTGAAAATCGAGGCGAGGAACAGCGTGAGGAGGACAAGCTTCCCCTCCAGAGTGCTCTCGGCGAACGCGTAAACAATGCCGGTTGCGATCATGCCCACCGCTTTCTTCGGCTGTTGATTTCCATGACCACGGACCCTAAACGACCCGAGGCCCGTGAGAAATGCAAAACTTTTTGCTCTTGGCCGGGATCGGGGGTATTGAGGGCGCGCATGTATCGCCTCACCGCCTGCCTTCTCATCGCCGCATCGCTGTCCGCAAACGCCCAGTCCACCCCGCCCCGCGACAACCCGTATGACCTCATCGGGAAAATTTTCCAGCCGCTCTGGGGGGTCCTGCTGGCCGGCACTAATAGCCCGAACCGTGCGGCGACGCTCTCGATCATGCTGGCGGAGGTCTCCGGACGCCTGCCCGCCAGCATGAAGGGGGCAACCCTGAATGCTGCCGTCCAGTTTCCCGACAAGGTGATGCTCCAGGCCCCGGTGCTGGGCGAGCAGTTCACGGTCTGCCGGAACGGAGATGAGGTCTGGGCCATGCCCGGCAGCAAGGTCGAGTTCCTGATCTCGCAGTTCAAGGTGAAGCCGAAACCGAACCAGCAGAAGCTCAGCACGCCGATCTTCGTGCCCGTCTCCGCGCAGCAGGCGATTTTCCTTCCGGCCCTCTTCTCGATCTCCCGCCCGGATGTCGCGGAGGTCGATTCCCTTAACGGCGAGGACTGCCGGGTCCTCACCGCGGGGCTCATGCCCGAGCTGGCGAAAGCCACAAAAGCCGAGGACTTCCAGGGGCGGATCTGGGTTGCCCCCGGATATGTCCCGCGCCGCCTCGAGATCATCCGCAAGGATTTCACCGCAGTCTTCGACATCAAAGATCTCCGCTACGTTCCCTCGCTCCCGGCCGCAACCTGGCAGCCTCCGGCCGGCGCGACCGACATCTACCGCACGACCCCCGCCATGCTGGAAAGCCTTCTCTACATCATGATGAACTCGCTCAAGGCCAGCGAGGCCGACGCCCCCTGGCTCCACGCGAAGTAAGTCCTACGGCAGTTCTGGAGCAATGAGGGCCGCACTGCCCAAGACAAATTTCCGCGTTCTCCCGTTGCCACTTGGGCAGCGGGATGCAAAAAAGCTGCTGACCACTCAGCAGCTTCGGGAAGGCGTTGGGCTGGCCGAACGACTGCGTTACTATCCCACCGTGCCCGACCTGAGCATCGAGCGGTGCGGGGAAGGAATGGAACTGCGCCTCGAATCCCCGGCCATCAATCCGCAGGGATGGCTGCGGGCGATCATCTGGATTCACGAGAAAACCCGGACAATCTACATCGTCGATCTTTTCTGGAAAAAGACGAACAAAGTGACAACCGCTGATCTGCATCGTGCGAATCATCGTATCCGTCAACTCAGGGCGGAGTTGAGTTGATCTGTCCAGGCCACCGCTGTTGCCACCGTTGCTAAACGGTGACCGCCCGACCGGAAGCGGCTACGCGATCAGGGCCGTGACATCCACGCCGAACGCCCGTGCGAGTTTTTGCAGGGTTTTCTGCTGGGGAATATGTTCCCCGGATTCGATGACGGCGACATAGCTTCGGGACAGACCGGATTTCTTGGCCACATCGGCCTGCGTGGCGAACCCCGCCTTGGCTCGCAACGAGAAGTAGGTTTTGAGGAATGCACCCGTTTTTTTGGCGGCGGCCGCATCGGCTTTCGCATAAGCGGCATCGGTCGCCTTCAGCCCGGCCTCCCACTCCCCGACACTCTCCGTGGGGAGTTCGAGCGGCTTGTTGGCGCTGATTTCTTCGAGCGTTCGCAGGATGTTTTCTTTTTCTTCCGGATCCGTTTCGCGGTCGAACTCAAAGCAGAGCTCGACAATGGAGGAAATCCGTTCCCTCTCCGCTTCGAGTGCGGGGGAGCTTTCGATGCTCTTGAGGGAAGCACGCAGTTTGGGGTGCTTCCGCAGGGTGCCCACACCCAAATGTTTCTCTGCGACGATTTCGAGGACGTTCATGAATTCATGACAATATGGAACAATATCAAACATTTTCCAGCATTTTCTGTCAGAATCTGGCTTTTTGCCGCCACTTGGGCACTGTCCTTTCCCGATCGCTTCTCCTTGCTTTCCACTGTGGAAAAACCTACGGCAGCTCCACATCCCCCGCATCGAGCGGAAGCAAATCGTCCAGACCCGTAATGGAAAATTCCTCGACAAAAAATCCATTCGCCTGAAGCAACCGGAGGCTTCCGGTCGAGTCTCCGCGGTGGATCGCCATCCGGCTCACATCGTTTCGGTTGCTGACTTCCACAAGCGGGAGTCCGTCGGGAGAAACCAGACGCGATCCGGATTTGTCAAAGGCCGCTCGGATGGTCAGAAAATCCTTCTGCCCGGTGAGTGGGTTCTCATTCAAATGAAACCTGACTTCCCCTGCCTGCTTGGTATCTCCCGCATCGGCTGCAGGTTTCCCGTCCACAAATCCAAACCGCAAAAAATCCCGGATCGTCCGTTCCCAACCGATCGTCCATTCGCCGCCCTCCGCGCGGGTCATCACGCGCAGGCGCTGGAGCCCGGGCTGCGATTCAAGCACCGCAAATTTTTCTTCCGTCCGCGAGGCGCGGATTTTTTCCGGACGGGGATCGCCCGGCGCCGGGCGGAGGGTGCGAAGAATTTCGCCCCCGGATGTCGCCTGAGCGACGAAATCGGCTCGCTCGACGCTCCCGACAAACCAAAACGTGTCCGGCGTGCCGAGCGCCACGCTCACCACCATTGCCGGGATTTCCTCCTTCGCAAAATTCTCCTTCCGGATCCAAACGCCCTCGGGTGAAGATGCGATCAGGGTGGAGGCGTCGGCATCGACCGAGGTGAACGAGGAAGGGGCGGGGGCGAACGTCTCCTGATCGAGCAGGGGCAGGGAGACGCTGGTGATCCCTCCGTCGGAGCTGATGAGAAGCGCCGCATCGTCCGCCGTGACTGCCAGAGGAGTTTTTCCGCCTCCCGCCGGAGCCGAAAGGATCGAGCTTCCATCGTCGAGCGAATGGACCCCGACTGACGACATTGAGACGACAAATGCGGAACTTCCGTTTGTCGCCAGCATGAGAGGCAATGCCGGGGCTTCAGCGTCCGTCATGACTTCGGAGGCAGGGAGCGAGGATTGTCCGAGCGTCGCCGACCAGAGAAACCCGTGTTCCTCCGAGATCCTCGCGAGCAGGAAGGAGGGTTTTGACTCCGCGAGCAAAACGATGTCGCCGTTCTCAAGAAGCGAAAAATCCAGAATCCGCAAAAACCCTGGAAACCCCGTATCTGCGGCAAAGTCGTTGAATAAAAAATCCTCCCCGGAAACCTTCACGTCCTCCCCGACAAGATACCCCCGCACATGGTAACTCCCTGCGGGCAGCGGATTCCCGTCATCGTCCTTTCCGTCCCAAGTTGTGATGAGTCCGTTGAGACCGATCCGGAAATCCTCCTGCCGGGAGAGCTTGTGGAGCGTCCGCACCAATCGGCCCGCGCCGTCGAAGACACCGAGCGTGATGCGCCCGTCATCCGGAACGGCAAATGCAATGTCGATATCCGCGTGGACGCCGGACATCGCAACAAGCACCGCTGCCAGCAGGATGAAAATCTTCTTCACCGGCGGTCAGATGTAATACTTCCAGTCGATGTCGGGAAAGAGGCTGTCACGTTCCTCGCAGGCGGCGAGCAGGGGCTCGTCCTTCGCTCCGGCCTCGAGCATCTCGTGGAGTTTGGTGAATCGGAGGATGTGGTCCTTCGTCCTGCGGGTGGCGTATTCTGTCGCTGTCCCGGTCTTCATGAGGAACGCCCAGTCGCTTGACTGCGCGAGCAACAGCTCGCGCGCCATCTGTTTGAGCGTGAGCTGGACGAATTTCGAGCGGGTCTTCGCGTGTTTGCGGGCGTCCGCCGTCATGCGCGTGGCCGCGGCATGCAGGTGCGGGTAGATCCACGAGTTGCAGCGGTCGAGCCAGACTTCCCAATAGCCCTTGTTCCCCCAGCTCGACGGCGAGGGGGCGACCATCTGGAGCGTGGGATTTTCGGAAAGGTAAATGCTCGGCGTCGTCAGCCGGAAAACCTTCTGATCGTAGGCCGCCTTCCGCAGGAACAGGTTCAAAAACTCAGGCCCCTCGAACCACCAGTGTCCGAAAAGCTCCGCGTCGAAGGGGCTGAGCACAAGCGGGTCGATCGGCAGGATCGAGCGCAGGTGCTCGAACTGCTTCTCGCGGTTGTGCAGGAAGTCCGTCGCGTGCGCATCCGCCGCGCCCATCGCCCAGTCCCGGTTGTAGATGTCCTTATTCTCGGCCCCCGTGATCCGGTGGTATTTGATGCCGGTATTCCTGCGGTGCCCGATATTCGGGAATACCTGATGCAGGTAATCTTCGGTGAGATCATTTCCAATATCCCGATAAAAGTCTCTGTAGGCGGGATCGCCGGGATACCCCTCCCTCGCGCTCCAGACCTGCTTGCTGGACTCGCGGTCGCGGGCGATGACCGCTGGACCGGTGGGTGTGAAATACGGCGAGTAGATCGCGAACCGGGGCCGCGGCTCCCCATACATCAGGCCGTGGGCATCGACCACGAACCAACGAAGGTTCGCCTCCTGAAGGATCCGGTCGATTCCGGGAACATACCCGCATTCCGGCAGCCAGATCCCCGCGGGATCGCGCCCGAAACAATCCCGGTGGTAGTCGCGCCCGATGAAGATCTGCGCCCGCATCGCCTCGGGAAACAACTCCATCAACGGCAGGAACCCGTGCGTCGCCGCGCAGGTGATGATCTCGATCATCCCCTCCGCCTGGAGTTGGGCAAATGCGCCCACGATATCGCGGCCGATTTCCTTCGTGTAAAAATCCAGCGCCCCGGAAAACGTCCGGTGGTAGAACTTCGCCAGCTCGTTCATGCGCCCGTCGCCGGCGGTCCTTTCGATCTCCAGCCTCGCCATTTCAACCCCACGCCGCAGATACCGCTCGGCGCGGTCCTGAAGCAGTCCGTCCCGAAGCATCGCGCAAAGCGTGGGCGTCATCGTGAACGTGAGCTTCACCGGTGCCTTCTCCACTGCGAGCGCCCGCAGGATCTTCAGCAGCGGGATGTAGGTCTCCGTGATCGCCTCGTAAAGCCAGTCCTCCTCGAAAAATTCGTCATGCTCCGGATGGCGCACCCACGGGAGGTGGGCGTGAAGGAGCAACGCGAGAGAGCCTTGATGCATTTGGTCCCCGAGACTACGCGCGGACCAATTCTCCGACAAGGATGGAAGATGCCACCCGGGAAATCGGGCGGGCAGGGCTTTTTGTTTTGGGATCATAAACGGAGGAAGATGAGTGCCTTTGCGGAGTAGGGATCAGCGGCGAGGCGTTCCTTCTTTCCCGGCAGCCACTCTTGGTGAGATCCGTCGCTGGAGTGGAGGA
>Ga0247843_1005128_pt1 | contig 18616 bp, 11 predicted proteins | sample LaCruzMarch2017__FD_192420 | JGI IMG/M metagenome (GOLD analysis project Ga0247843, IMG submission 192420) | Freshwater microbial communities from meromictic Lake La Cruz, Castile-La Mancha, Spain - LaCruzMarch2017_8m | ecosystem: Environmental > Aquatic > Freshwater > Lake | place: Spain...
TGTTCACCTCCAAGCATATTTCCAGCGCCTCGAATATCCAAATCCTTCATGGCAATGTTAAAACCGCTGCCTAAATCCGAAAACTGCACCAAAGCTTCCAAGCGTTTTCTTGCTTCTGAATTTAATACACTAAAACGTGGTGCAATCAGATAGCAGAACCCTTTTTTATTACTTCGTCCAACCCGGCCGCGCAATTGATGTAAATCACTCAAGCCAAATTGATGCGCTTCATTGATAATGATGGTATTTGCATTAGAAATGTCAATTCCTGACTCAATAATGGTGGTAGCCAAGAGCACGTCATAATTACCTTCCATGAAGTCCATCATGACTTTTTCTAACTTTTCTCCATCCATTTGGCCGTGACCTATACCCACCCGTAAGCCTGGACATAAGCGCTGTAACAAGCCCGAAATCTCCATCAAGTTAGACACCCGATTATTCACGAAAAACACTTGCCCTCCCCGACTCACTTCGTAAGAAATGGCATCTCGGATGATTTCTTCATCGAAGGAAATAATTTCTGTAAGGACCGGTTGGCGGTTTGGTGGCGGCGTGTTAATGATGCTCAAATCACGTGCGCCCATCAACGAAAACTGTAGCGTTCTTGGGATAGGTGTAGCCGTTAAGGTTAACGTGTCTACGGTGGCCCGAATCGTTTTTAATTTATCCTTAACCGCAACACCGAATTTTTGTTCCTCGTCGATGATCATGAGTCCGAGGTCCTTAAATTTCACCTTACCTGCAACAATCGCATGCGTTCCAATTAGAATATCAATTTTTCCATCTTTCAGACGCTGGAGGGTCTCGGCCGTATCCTTTGCCGACTTAAAGCGATTGATATAATCCACCGTGCAGGGAAATTCTTTTAAGCGCTCTTTGAATGACCGAACATGTTGCATGGAAAGAATAGTAGTTGGAACTAATACGGCCACTTGTTTACTATCGCACACTGCTTTAAATGCAGCTCGCACCGCGACCTCTGTTTTACCGAAGCCTACATCGCCGCACACCAACCGATCCATTGGTAAGGCAGATTCCATGTCTTTTTTTACGTCTTGAGTAGCCTTAAATTGATCTTGGGTGTCCTCATACATGAACGAGGCTTCCAACTCATTTTGCAAGTAGGAATCAGGAGAGAATGAAAACCCGGGCTGGGCCTTTCGGGTCGCATACAACTGAATTAAGTCATAAGCCAACTCCTTTATCTTCTTCTTGGTCTTATTCTTTAAGGTTGCCCAAGCTTGGGTTCCTAACTTGTTCACTTTTGGAATCGCCCCTTCTTTTCCTGTAAACTTTGAAATGCGATGCAGCGAGTGAATTCCTACATACAGTACATCGCCGTCTTTATACACTAAACGAACGGCTTCTTGAGGCTTACCATTGACATCAATGGTTTCAAGGCCGGAGAACATCCCAACCCCGTGGTCGATGTGGGTCACATAATCTCCTTTTTGAAGATTATACAATTCCTTCAGGGTAAGTGCTTGGCTCGCTTGACGAAACCCTTCTTTCAATTGAAAGCGGTGGTATCGTTCAAACACTTGATGGTCCGTATAACACAATATTTTTTGCGCAGGAAGGATAAACCCTTCATGCAAGGCGAAATGGTTTCGAATGATTGGGATTCCATCGCCTGTATCTTCAAAAATTTGTTCTAAGCGTTCGAGTTGTCGTGGCTGATTAGAAAAAAAATGAAGGTTATATCCCTTGGTTGCGTATTGGGTAAGGTCTTTTCTAAGGAGGTCGAAGTTCTTATTGAATGCAGGCTGTGCAATCGATTTAAATGTTACTACTTCTTTAAGGTTCTTGTTCACTGCCTTACCCCAATGAATGGTCGGGATTTTGGTTAATGAATTTTGTAACTGAACGCTGTCTAAGAATAAGGCCTCCGGAGGTGTTAATGGAACGGTACTGCTTGATTTTGTAAAAATTATCTTCGCCTTATCAAACATACTTGATATCGTATCTTCAAAGACTTCAACATTATGAACCCAGCACATCGCATCAGTTCCAAGGTAGGAGAACAAATCAGAAACTTCTTCTAACAAATGGCTGGATTGCACATTTGGAATAACATTGAAAAACTTATAGTTAGCTTGCGAAAATTGGGTGCTTGGGTCAAACCCTCTAATCGTTTCAACCTCATCTCCAAAAAATTCGACTCTGAAAGGCTGGTCCGCAGCAAATGAAAACACGTCTAATATACCTCCACGAATGGCAAATTGTCCGGGATGGTAAACAAAATCCACTCGATCGAAGTCATATTCTAACAGTAATTCATTTAAAAAGTCAACCGTATATTCCTTTCCAACCTCAATTTTCATGATGTGATCCACCAGTTTACGTTGGGTGGGCACTTTTTCAAATAAGGCTTCCGGATAGGTGACAATGAGTACTTTTTTATCTGAGTTCATGCGCTCTAAGACTTCAGCGCGATAGACTACATTCGCATTATCTGTATCCTCTAATTGATAGGGATTTTTCATTGATGCGGGGAAGAACAATGCTTTTTCATTGCTACCACAAATTCCTTGTAAGTCATTTAAGAAATAGGCTGCGGCTTCTTTATCTTCAAGGACAAATAAGTGTTTCCCGCCTTTAACATCTGCTATTGCTGCCGCGTAAAATGCCAAGGATGAGCCAACTAAGCCTTCCCATTGGAGCGCTTTTTCCCCAGTACGCAATAGATTTAGCGTTGCTGAAATTTCCGGAGATTGCTGTACAATCGAAAGCGCCGAGCGGTTTTCCATGCGGGGCTCAAAGGTAGGCAATCAAAAGAAAAGGAATACGAATTATTTCAAAAAAGACATGGCTTTTTCCACCATAAGTTTAGAACCAACAAAGTACGGTACGCGCTGATGTAAGGTAGTTGGAACAAGATCCATAATTCGCGTTTTTCCGGTGGTTGCTAAGCCTCCTGCTTGTTCGGCAAGAAAGGCTAGTGGATTGCACTCATATAGTAAGCGGAGCCTACCTTCGGGTGATGCATCCACCGTTGGATAGATATAAATTCCCCCTTTAATTAGATTTCTGTGAAAATCGGCCACTAAGGAACCAATGTATCTTCCCGAATACGGCATTCCCGTTTGATTTTCTCTACTTTGACAATACTGAATATATTTGACCAAACCGGGGTTGCATTCATTGATATTTCCTTCATTCATGGCATATAAACGACCATTTTCAGGCATTCGCATGGATGGATGTGAAAGACAATATTCGCCAATCGAAGGATCGAGGGTAAATCCATTAACTCCTTTTCCGGTGGTATAAACCAACATGGTAGAAGAACCATAAAGCACATACCCTGCGGCTACTTGTTCGGTACCCGGTTGAAGCATGTCTTCAAGGGTTGCTGGACCTCCTACTTCGGAAACTCTTCTGTAGATAGAAAAAATGGTTCCAATAGACACGTTTACATCAATGTTACTTGAGCCATCTAGCGGATCAAACAGAATAACATACTTGCCTTGTTTGGCAGCCTCAGAATCAAAGGCAACAAAGTCATCGTTTTCTTCGGAAGCAATTCCACAGATTACACCGCTTGAAGCAAAGGCTTTTATAAACGTTTCATCGGCTACCACGTCTAATTTTTGTTGAGCCTCTCCCTGCACGTTTACATTTCCTTGTGCACCGAGAATATGGTCAACAAGGCCTGCGCTACGGACATCACGACTAATAATTTTAGAGGCAAGTGCGATATCATTGAGAATGGAAGTTAACTCACCGGTTGCAAAAGGAAAATCCTGCTGATTCAGCAGGATAAACTCATTTAACGTAATGATTTTTGACATGGTATTAGGTGAACCAATGGCCATAAATTTCTTGTACCTCCACAGGATTAAGAATTAATGTTGGAATCAATGCATCATTTGTAATAATATATTGTTCATACTTGGCATTGAATACGCTAAAAATATTGCTTCGATTAAGATTCATAATCGATATTAAATCTGCATTGATAAGGCTCGCATATTTAACCACCTCTCTTGCAAAATCTGCATGTGGTAGTATTTTTGTATCCATTTCAATGTGCCGCTCCTTGAAAAACACTTCACATACCGATTTATGGGCTTCTAGCTGCGCTTGAAGATCCGGATCTGTTTCGTCCGGTAAAGCAATATGAACTTTCGATCCAAAATAATCCGCTAATTTAGCGACCGTTGAAAGTTTTTGACGCGACTGAATGTGCAGGTCCAACGGAACAACGATTGATTTATATCCCCCCTCTTTAACCGCCTTGTCCTGAACAATTACGAATGGAACTTGAGAGCTCGTTACAACACGTAACGCATAACTACCTGTAATATGTTGCCATCCATGTGCTCCATGGGTGCCCATAAAAATCAATTCTGATTGATGTTCAACCGCAAATTCCGAAATACTCTTAAAGATATTCCCAATACGCACATTATTTGTTAATGTAACGCCATCCACACTCTTAGATGCAATAATATCATCAATTTTATCGGTCGCAGAATCAACTTCACCTTCGTCTTCTACTACATGTAAAATATGAATTGTAGTGTTTGCTTTTTTCGCAGTCTCAATAGCATGGTCAAGTGCAACATTTGCAACTGAGGTAAAATCATGGGGAACAGTAAACGACTTATGTTTCATAACGGTATAATTTCTAACAAAGTTAATGGAAAGTAACAAGATTTAATAACTTTGACCTAAGGAATTTAGATGATTTTAATCTTGTTTACCGTAATTCATGCAATCCTATGAAAATTATTGGGCGACTTATAAAAAAAACTACGGAACTAGGCTATAAACGGATTAATCGAAAACAAGTTAGTTACCAGCATCAATTAAATACCCTTGTTGTTCTTTTAACGAAAGCACAACATACTGAATTCGGGTTTTTCCACGATTTCAAATCGCTCTTGAAAAGCAAAAACGCGGTGAGTAAATTTCAAGGAAGTATTCCTATTATGGATTACGAAGAATTTTATACCAAGTGGTTGCAGTATACAATTTCTGGCAAAAGTGATTGTACATGGCCGGGTAAAATCAAGTATTTTGCCCTATCCTCTGGGACCACCGGCAGTCCAAGCAAGCGAATTCCTGTGAGCATGGAAATGATCCGTTCGTTTCAGCGGAGTAGTATTCGTCAATATGCCATCTTACATGCTATAGACTTGAATGAAGAATTTTTTAGTGCTTCAGGGCTTGCGGTCGGGGGTTCAAGCAAACTTAAAAAAGTTGGATCCCGTTATGAAGGGGACTTAAGCGGCATATTAAAAAAACACACCTCTATTCTTGTTAAGCCAATAACCAAACCCGGGAATGCTATTTCTTCAATTCCAGACTGGAACGATAAGCTTAACGCCATGGTAGAAAAAGCCCCACAGTGGAACATTGGTATTATTGCCGGCGTTCCCAGTTGGTGTATTATGCTCATGGAACGAATCATTGAACGCCACAAACTCAACAGCATTCATGATGTTTGGCCAAATCTCAGGGTGTACGTCCACGGAGGAGTATACATGGATCCATATGTGGGGCGATTAACGAATATTTGCAGCAAAGAGGTTTTTTTACTTGACACCTATTTAGCCAGTGAGGGGTACTTTGCTTTTCAAACTTCTCCTTTTGAAAAAGGCATGAAGTTATTGCTTAATAATGGTATCTTCTTCGAGTTCATTCCATTTGATTCCAGATTTTTTAATGAAGACGGCGAATTGATTTCCGCATATAAAGCGCTTACGGTGAGTGAGGTTAAGGAAGGGGTGGATTATGCCTTAGTCATTTCTACTAATGCAGGCTTATGGCGCTATTTGATTGGAGATTTGGTTCGTTTTATTGACGCAAGAGAACACAGGCTCATTATTTCTGGAAGAATCAAACAATTCTTGAGTTTATGCGGAGAACATCTTTCTTTAGACAATATCAATCAAGCATTGTGTCGCATAAACACACCCAATCGGTTAATTGAACCGGAATTCACCATTTTTGTCAACAAAGAGCAGCAACTTCATCATTGGTTTATTGAACCGGTTGATTCGCATATGAGCCCAGAAGAATTAATGCAGACCATTGATAGGGAATTGTCGGCCCTTAATGATGATTATTATTCTGCCCGAAAATACAACCTCAAAGATCCCAGAATTACGTGCCTTCCGAAAGGCTCGATTTACCGATATATGAAATCCTTAGAAAAAATAGGGGCACAAAACAAGATGCCAAGCGTGTTAAATGACGACCAAGCGAAGGTATGGTTTGAGTTTTTAACTCGGGAAAGGTTAGGTTAGCCAATTTTAGTTCCCTTAAAAAGGGAAGACCGCGTAAAGGCGTAAGACAAAGAAAATTCAATTGAGCTTCGGTAAGCCCTGCTCAATTTTGCTAATTCTAAATCATAATTTAGGCCTATTTGAACCCCGCCCAAGTCAACTACGCAGACGGGTGAGAGCGTTCCTGTTGAACTCATGTATAAGCCTGCACTAAAAAATGCGTCGTTTTTCAAACGGGTAATCGAAGCGCCTTGCTTCATGACAGACTTCAATAATATCCCATACCTCCCGTGGTAATGTTTTCCTTGGAGCATTTGAATCGTTTTCATTTCTAACGCGAGCTTATTTCCGATATTTACTTCTGTTTCTAAATGCCCCCCAAACTTAACATAAAGACGGTCATAGGTAATCTCATTATACCTCAACATTGGTCGAGCAATGTGCTGTGCAAATACACCGACATTAACATAGCGTTGACGTTCTTGTGACACGCGATTTCCTTTACTTGAATAGGTATATGATAATCCCACACCGGCATCCACATAGCTAAATCGGGCAATTTGACTTGGCTCATTGGTGGGGATACTTGGGTCGAAAGCACTCCCATTCCATTGTGAAAAGAATAGTAAATTGGAAAGATCTCCGCTGCGATTACTCACTGCCGTTTGAATTCCTGCTGAAAACTTGGACTGTTTTGAGGTTACCAAATGACCACTCAGGGATGCGCCAAAAACATTACTCCCAAAACGCGCATCACCTCCAACATCTCGGTTTACATGAATGCCCATTCCAGCATAGGATTTATTGTCAAAATTATTCTTTCCAAACGTGAATTCAGCCGCCGCTAAAGAGGTCATAAAACGTGTTCCAGCCCCCACCCATTGATTCCGATTTTGTACTGAAAATCGCTCAAAGCCATCAAAGTTACCTGCAGCTGAGGGGTTCAATAAAAGTAGGGCTCGGTCGTACTGCGTGAATTGATAATCTTGCGCAAATGCGCTGAATGTACTCAGTATAGCAAGAAGGATGTACCAGCCCGCTTTTTGCATGCTATCGAATTAAGGTGATATTTCCGGAAAACACTTTTTTCTCACCGGTGATATATACGACATCCGCCATGTAGGCATAAACACCCGAATTACACGGTAGGCCCTTGTATGTTCCATCCCATTTCAATGTTTTACTTGAAGATTCAAACATCACATTACCCCAGCGGTCGTAAATATAAAACATGAATTCTTTGATGTCCTTACCCACAATAATGGCATAGTTTTCATTTAATTGGTCTCCGATTCCATCCGGAGAAAATGCCGTCGGGAAATGTATGCCTACTGAACAATCCGGAGAACTGTCATCCGGATCACACGGATCTAACGGATTACTCGCCATATTTACTTCTTGCCCATCGGTATAACCATCACCATCGGTATCCGGATCGAGTGGATTCGTTCCAGTAATCGCCTCTTGGGCATCTGTTAATCCGTCCCCATCCGTATCGATTTGACATCCTGGTAGCGTGTCATCTGGATCGCAGGGGTCTAACGGATTGGAGCCGTTTGCAACTTCTGTTCCATCATTGATGCCATCACCATCCGTATCAGGATTAGTAGGATTTGTTCCCGCGCTTGTTTCTTGTGTATTTGTTAGTCCATCGTTGTCTTGATCACATGGACCCGCATTCGGGTTTGGGATACACGGGTCATTGACATCTGGGTCCACTTCATTCAAAACTCCATCACCATCAATATCCGGTGATTGAATTACAAAGACAGCAACCACTGTATTCGGGCCGTTCAGCGTTATAAAATTTGTTGGAACATTGGTAGCAAGCCCCATTGCGCCTGAAGCCACAGTCCAATGACTGAACACCCATCCCACATTTGCATTTGCTTCTAGGTTGGTTTGAATTCCACCGAAATATGAGGTCGCCCATGGATATTGTGGTGGATTTATTGAATTGACCTGTAAGGTGCCTGCTCCTGTGGGCGATACATCAAAGGTAACGGGATACGGTCCGCTTAATTGATAGCAATCCACAAGCCCCTGCGCCAAGGCAACACAACGCTGGTTGATAAAATTACGCAGTTGATTCACGCTGGCTTGCCAGCCGTTATAACTCCCTCCCCATTTTGTACATTGTGCTGTCATTTCTGGGTCAATTTCATTGACCATACTATCCAACAGGGTGATTATACTGGCGCAACTGAAAGACGTGTTGATTAAATCCGCATACCGAGTGATATAATATTGTTCCACCTCCGGATTTTCATTAATCAGCTTATCCAAAATATCGGTATGCCCCTGTCCCCCGGGATTTGGTAAGTTTTCTGCATTACATGGGTCTGCGTTTGCGCTGGCGTCGGGGATTCCCGTATAGTTGATGTAATGTCCAAAGGTGGCATCCATATCCCACAAGGCATATCGCCATTTTGTTTTATCCCCTGCAGTATCTAGGCCTCGCCACCAAGAGGTGTTCCAATTCAACCAATCTTGATTTACCGTATAGGAATTAATCATGAAGTAATCAGCCAGGGATTTCCAATTGAGGAGGGAATCAACGTAATTAAAATTGGCTGGATTCCCCATATTGTTATTGAGAATAAAGGAAGTTAAGGCATTCCAGCTTGGTTGCGCATTTGGTGAACCATATTCCTCCCAAGTACCTCCCCATGTTTTCAGAAAATAAAGATTGAATTTATTTTGATTCGAGTAGTATTCCGTATAATCATGGTCATCTACCTTTTCGCGTATCTCATAAACGCCCCAATACTCTCCATTCAAATAAACAACTGCAGGACGCCAAGTACGTTCATCTAATTTCATATCTGCACGAATGGACAAGGTATGTATAAATGCGTCGCGAATATGGGCTCCATTTTCGAAGGGATAATTATCACTTGCCCCTGGTTTCAGCATGACGCGTTGAAATTTGGTGCGCGATTTTTCCGGGAAAATCTGATGTTCTAAATCGCCATTATATCCGTATTGATCTCGGCAGATATAATCGAATCCCCGTTGGTTGTAGGCCCACGAATCATTACCGTGTTTATTAAAATCTCCCTGCCCTTCATCGATAAAAGACCCGTTTTCTTCAAACAACTCAAAGGAACCGATTCTGTTCGGAGGATTTTGACTACCCGTTTGTAGCATTTGTTGAACGCCTTGACTGCACACAGAAACTACCGGTACGGTATGGGATACGTTGATGAAATAGGTATTTGTTTCTGTAAACGATGGCAAGTTTGCACTATAAGCTGTTGCTCTTAATACTCGAGTGATGCTTATTTGAATTGGTGCGGTATAGAGGGGTGAGGCAGGAGTGGGGTCCGTGCCATCTATGGTATACCGAATGCTAGCGCTTGGGTCTGCACAGGTAATACTCACAGTTTGATTGCCAGCATAAAATCCAGGCGCAAGACTAAACAGTGGCTTAGGCGTATAAAACGGAATTGGGTTTGCATTAGGGGCATTGGGTGTAGGGGTGGTAAACAAGGAAAATGTTGCAGCGCCGTTAGAGGATCTTCCAATGGAATGATCTGATCTGGTGAGGTGTTTAATTTTAAATGAATCAACCACCACAAACGAGGGATTGGTAAGAATTATCCATTCTCCTTCAGTTTGTGAAAGATTAAAATTTGGATGGTATTCATTGCCATTTACCGTATTTCGTTTTGAACAGAATACCATTTTATATCCATTCGCTGGAATAGACCCACTGGGTATTTGCCACTTGGTTAAATTCGTTGGTCGGTCAGAAAGATACCACCCCGTTAAATTAACAGCACTTGCCGTCGTGTTTAGTAATTCAATCCAGTCTTCATTCTCTCCGTACGCATCACTCAACCCACTCATGTTAGAACATGAATACTCGTTAATTACGACTTGAGACGAAACCGAAAGAACCAAAGAGAATATAAGGAAAACAAGGAAAGAGGCTCTCATCTTAATGTATTATTAAAGTGCAAGTTACATCAAAATCAAGAAAAAGATGCGTCACGGCATAAAAAACAATATCTTTGTAAGTGCTTATTTATTAAACTAATGTTATGCTTAGATTATCATTTTTACCGGTTTTCTTATTGGTTTTTCTAAGCTTTGAAGGGTGTTCTAAGGCACCGGGTCTTGGCGGAAAGGCCTCGATAAAAGGGAAAATAACTGGTCGTTTTTATTCAGACACACAACTAACGATGCTTGCAGGATTAAGCGCCTTAGGCGACGAAAATATTTACATTATTTATGGCAATGAGCAAACGTTTTACAGCGACGACATCAGTACAAGTTATGATGGCAGTTTTGAATTCAACTATTTAAGACCTGGAAACTATGTGGTATTCATGTACGAAAATTGTTACCCCTGTGCGGCATTGCAGCAAGAGAAGTTATTTGAAGTGGAAATAACGAAAAAAAATCAAGTGGTAGACCTGGGTGAAATCACTCTCAATAAAGAGCAATAAGTGAAGTTTTTGATAGGGATTTTTTGGTGTTTTATGATGACGTCATCCATGGCCCAGCTTTTTGAACAGCAAGTATGGGTGGAAACTGGTGTAAAATATAACCTGAATAAGAAACTAGGAGCATCGGTTGATTTAACTCAACGCTACAGGTATGATGGACTGGGAACCATTTTCCCCCAGGTGAGTTTTCGCTACAAAGTAAGTTCATGGTTTAGGCCCTCTATTGATTACCGCGTAATTCTTTCGAAATCTTTAGACGGAACCTATTCAACAAGTCAACGAATTAATGGAAACCTTCAATTTTCTTATACGAAAAAGCGTTTAGAGGCTGGACTTAGGGTTCGATATCAATATAGTTTTGAGCGCATCAGTGCAGCATATGATTCTGAATTTGACCAAGCATTGCGGATAAAACCAAGCGTGCAGTATAACATTAAAGGCTTACCCTTAACGCCAGAACTAAGCGCAGAGTTCTTTTACAATCCGGAAAACAGTGCAGAAGGAGATCAATTTAATCGAATTCGTTATTACGGTGGAGCCGATATTGAATTGAAACACAATCAACGCATTGGCGTCGGGGTATATTTAGATCAATGGATAAATAGCATTCCTAAAAAACGAGTAATGTATAGTTTGTCTTATTCCATTGGCTTAGCAACTTCAAAGAAAACTGATAAAAAGCCTAGCAAGAACTTAAGAGATCTTTAAACGTAGTTATTTGCTTCGAACCGCTGTTTAATCTTCTTTAAATGCTCTTTTTTCTTTTTCTCTCTAGTCTGTATTGCCGTTTGTGTAAAATACTTGTGCTGTTTTAAGAAGGTAATTTGCATTTGATCCCATTCTCTGTCAGAATGGATTTTACCTTTAGCCATTAATTCAATTTTTAATTTATTGGCCGTTTCTTCAAAAGTATCTGTTCCAAGATAATCTAAATCGGCATCGCACATGATTTCTTGAAGCTTATTAACGGGTCTGTGAGGGATTTGGGTAACGTATATAAGTTCCTTAATGGTTTTAATGTGTTGTTCATTATACCCATATTTAGGAAGCATTGCCTCAGCCATAGCCGCTCCAATTGGTTCATTATGTTCATATTGTTTTACAAAACCTGCATCGTGAAAAAGCGCCGCCGATTTTAGCAAGAATAAGCCTTCATCTCTTACCCCTTCAAGCAGTGCAATACGTTCTACGGCTTTGACAACATCTTTCGTGTGGGCCAAGGAATGATAACTTAAGTCTGGAGGTAATTCTTGGGCGAGTAACTGAATTAATTCATTCTCTGCGGTATAATATTTTATTGAGCTGTAATGATGCAATCCCACGATTTCATAAAATAGATCATTCGGTTTGAGACCTTCACTATTCAGAGATAATTCTGGCTTTATCCGAAGAACTTCATACATGTCTAATATGAGGTTAGATTTCATCTGTGCTTTTCCGCGATGTATGCATTCAAAATACGGCTCAACGAGCTTGAATGTTTGTTCCGATATGGTAACGGCTCCAGCCTCACCCAACATCTCCATGCGTTGTGCCTGATTGACTGCTGAACCCCAAACATCATAAGCCATTTTTAAAGTCCCAATAATCCCTGCGGTCACTGGGCCAGAATTTATTCCTAAGCGAATTTCCCAATACTCTTTGTGGTTTGCAATCGCATCAAATTTTTGCGACTGCATGTAGTGTTGGATTTGTAGGCCCGTAATACACGTATCTATGGCATGTGTTGAGTTCTCCTCCGGCAGACCTCCAACGGCCATATAGGCATCTCCAATCGTTTTGATTTTCTCCAGATTATTTGCTTTGATGATTTCATCAAATTTTCGAAACAACACATCCAATCGGTTAACCAATCGTGAGGGGGTAATGGAATCAGAAATTTTAGAAAACCCAACTACATCCGTAAAAAGGATAGTTACCGAATCAAACGCTTTAGCTGGAACTTTCCCATGAACCTTTAACTCTGTTACCGCTTGAGAAGGGAGGGCGTTATTTAACCATTTCTCAGCGCGTTCTTTTTCAATAAACAACAACTTTTGTTGTTCCAATACTTTTTCTTTTTCTTGAATAATTAGGGTGTTTTTTCGTTCGATCTGAGCCTTTTTTTCTTCAATTTCTTGCGTGCGCAAGGACACTAAGGATTCGAGAAGAATCCGTTGTTTTCGTTCCCTACTTACTTGAACGCGAACGTAAATTATCGTAAGTACAATTAGCAGTAACGCGACCCCTAACCAAAATGGAATAGTCGCCCAAAACGGGGCATTAATAGTTACAGTTAGGAGCGCTGGGGTGTCGGTCCAAGGCCCATTCTCATAACGGGCATATAAGCGCAAGTAATACGTGCCGGACGCTAAGGAATTAAATGCCAGTTTGTTTGTGTTGCCGATGTATATAGTATCGGTTTCCTCTCCAATAAGTACATATTTGTAAGAAACATGCTTGGCGCCGAACAATAAATTCGGTTGAAATTTCACTTCAAAATCACGCGCATTATACGGTAATACGATCTCATGAGCACGCTTAACGAGGTCGGTTTGCTGCAAAAATCCATCGGGATGTCGTCTGGATTTTTTTTGGAACGTGATTTTTGTAATGATGGGGTAGAGTGAATAATTGGCATTAGCCACATCCTTAGGGTTGAAATATACAAACCCAAAAATCCCTCCAAAAAAGACGTTCCCTTGATTGTCAAGAAAAGCCGCATTCATATTGTATTCATTTGGCTGAATGCCCCTTCGTTCAATACGCGCATTTAATTCACCGCTTGGCTTTATGCAAATCAATCCCCGATTGGTGCTGCCCCAAACATTTCCTTGAGAATCCGAAATTAGGCTGTTAATTGTATTGTTCGGTAAGCCTTGTGCCTTTGAAATGGATTCAAATGATCCGTCTTCGCGACTAATCTGTACCAATCCACCTCCCATGGTTCCCAGTAAAAAAATGCCGCGTTTTAACACCGTAAAGGTGGTAAATGGGTCTTTGGATAATTCTCGTAACTTTTTATTGAACTTAAATGGTTTTAGGATAAGACCCCGTGCCGTAAATACTCCATAATAAAGCCCTTTGGTTTCAAATAAGACCCATAATTTACCCCCGGAATCGGTGGTGATTTTTCGCACTTGGTCTTGAAAAGGCACATGAATTTCTTTAAATTCTTTGGTAGCAAAATCATATTGCAAGAGGCCTACGGAGGTACCAATTAAACAGGTGTTTTGTGTTTTAAATACCTCGAAAAAATGTGCGTGTTTAGTGGCCAATCTTAGGTCTTGAATCGGAATTGACCGGAAAGCTTTGGCTTGCGTGGGATTGAACTCAAAAACACCATCAAAGCACGCTAACAGATATTTATCTTTGGACATAGGAACCATATCCATCACCGCAACATCGGTTTTCAATGAAGGGTCTCTGAAATAATTCTTGGTAGTTTCTGTTTCTAGATTGAACCGTGTAATGCCCAAATCCGTTCCCACGAATACCTCCTTACCTTGGGAAGCAAAACTCCAAACATTCTCGCAGGGCAGGCCTCTGTTGGATGCGGTAGATACTCCAACGGTTTTATATCCTGCCTTAGAAAGGTGGGCGCAGGAAATCCCACGGTCAGACCCTAACCAAAGCACGTTTTCATCGGATAAAAAAAGCGTGTTTAAATTATTCGAGTTGAGTTTGTTTGTCTGGAACAAATCTGCTACGTGTTGGGTTATTTGTTCCCTAGCATCAATCGTGAATAAGCCTTGCTGTGCCGTAGTTAAATAATAAATACCTGACTGATAACCTAAGGAAGAGATGTAGGCGGGATTAATGCCGTTCAACTTCCAACTCAAAGGAATAGGGTTAGGTGAAGAAGATAAGGGATTCAAGGTAAAGACCTTCTTGTCCGTAAACACAAAAAGGGTTTTATTAGAAACATGCACCGAATGAATGGAGTTGCCTGAAAACCACGGGATAACCTTGGCTTCTTTGGTAATCTTGTATATGGTATTATTGGTTCCCAGCGCAAAAATCACACCATCCCCTTGAACTATTGATCGGATTGGCGTGCTCATTTGAATTGGAAGGAGCCTTTCCGATAGCGTATTGAATACAAATAATTCCTTTTTACTGGTGCGCAACAAAAGCCTATTTGAGGAAAGATTTTGAAGTTGTTGTATCGCCTTCGGATGTTGAGCAGAGAACAGAAACGAAGCAAATTTTCCTTGTCGAAAAGAATACTTAATTAAGCCATTACGAGTACCAAACCACAAATCATTCCGAATGTCTTTAGTGCTAGAGTAGATGTACGTATTATTTAAGGCTGGTGCGTTTTGACGTGTAAAACTTTCAAAGGAAATTCCATCAAAGCGATTAATTCCTTCTTGGGTACCAAACCATAATTGCTGTTGTGCATCTTCCACGATACAAGTAACGGTTGACTGAGAAAGTCCATCCGCAATTCGGTAATGCTCAAAGCTTAACCTTGTTTGAGTAAAACAGGAATTTAAACATAATACGAAGGCAAGAACTGCCCAGCGATCTTTGTTACCCCTTGTTTTTTGGAGCATTTTCCGTTGAATTCGCTATTTCCAGCATTTCCCTATCAAACAGATACATGCCTCCTTTTTCATTTCCAATTAACCTCAGTTTATCCAAAATCGAACGGGCAAGTGCTTCTTCTTCCATTTGTTCTGACACATACCACTGCATAAAATTGTGTGTGGTATAATCTTTTTCCTTCAAGCAGATATCAACCACGTCATTTATCGACGCGGTTACTGTTAGTTCGTGTGCCAATAACAATTCAAACATTCGCTGAACTGAGTCGAAATCAGAAGGAGGTTGAGCAATCGCAGGAATGATTGCACGCCCCCCGCGCTCATTCACGAATTTCACCAACTTTAACATATGAAAACGTTCTTCATCCGCATGGGCATACATGAAAAAGGCGGTTCCCGACAACCCATTTGTTTCAGCCCACGATGCCATGGCTAAATAATATTGGGAAGACGATGCTTCCTTGTTAATTTGATCGTTTAAAGCGGCTTCAATTTGCTGGTTCATTGCAGTAAAATTTTATACTAAGTTACAAAAGATTCTTTAGCAAGGCTTCTGAAAGTAAAGCCAATCCATTAATCATGTTGCTCCGTGATTCCAAAGGCCTTATTTGTATAGGTTAATGTTTTACGAATTCCCAGGTAATTCATAAAAAGGCCAATGCATAAAAAAACATGGGTCAAATCGTTTCGATCAAACCGGGGTGAAATATTAATTTTTAAGGCTTGTACAAGACCTCCAATTGCATAGAACAACGCTCCAATCCAAAAATATTTAAACCAAGAAGTATATATTCTTTGGTAATAGACCGCTAGTCCAAACAAAGCCGCCCCAAGGCCAAAAACAGCGTTCAGTGTTGGGAATCGCATGCCTTTTGGTACAGAAAGATCATAAAAATTGGCGATAATATATACCATCAATCCACCCAAAAAAATGGCGGTTTTGCCTAAAGATATCCATTTAAGTCCTTTTAATTGCTTCGGATTGGGCCATAGCGCAATCATCGCCCATTCCACCCAAAACGGTGCTATAACTCCAATAATCCACGCGGGGATTCGTCCAAAGACAAACCAATAATTATAAAGCGCGTGGCTTAACCCACCCAGAATAAAGGAAAAAGCAAAAAACAAAAAGAACGTTCTCCAATGCCTGATAAAGGGGTTGGCGTTATATGCTTTTAAGCGAAAAAAAATAAACAGGGAACATGCGAAAAGCAAAACATCGCCGAGCAGCGCATTCGGCTCAAGCAAGTGAAGTCCACAAAAATCCCAGGTTATCTTTTCGAAATCAGAGCCAATCCTCATGGGTGCGCGTTGTTAATGATTTGCTGAAAGCGTTGTTTATATTTACCTGCTAACTGATTCATCGAATGAAAATATTGGATGCGTTGTTTTGCATTTACTTGACTCAAGGGGCTCGAGTTTTCAATCTGCCGTTGCAAAATACGTTTTGAATCGGCTACATATTCCTCATCCATGGTATGCAAATAGTTCATGATATTATGGGTTAAATATACCCCGCTTACCTTTGATGTTTCATATAAAATGGTAGAATCTGTATTGACCGTTCCGGTTAAATAAACCTTTAATTCGTTCCCCGAACTTGGTTGTTCATTCCCAAAAATAAATTTTTTTCCTACCTCAGCTTGGGCCATATAATGGTCATATAACTTCACTACGCGGTCGGCAAGAAACATCGCATAGTTTGGGTCTTCAAATAAATTTGACTCCAAGTAATATAATACTTGCTTCAAAAACCCATGCATCATTTCTTCATCCACAATTTCCGTGGTTGGAATACGGTTGTATGCAGACAAAATTTCTCTACCCATATAATATGCTTCACTGCTTATTTTTTCATGGGTAAACCGTTTCGTTTTAAATTCAGGCAACATGAGGTGAGTTTTGGCCCAAAAAAACAAGCGAAAACGGATAATTTGAGGAAAATTCAAGGCTTGGAAAAAATGCACATTGTTTACACTTAAATAAATGGCCGCATCTTTTGCTGATTTTAAGCGACTCAATCCATTTAAGATTCCTTCTAAATATTTTTCGACCGTAAATTGGCCTTCCTTTAGATTTAGATATGAGAAGACCGCACTTCCGGCTTTCATATCCATCAACGCATCAAACGAAATATCAAAATGAATGCAGAGTTTCCGCAGCTCTTCAATCGTCATGAGCGTTTCTTGACGGATTCTTCGATAAACGGCATCTGTACTCAATGAGAGCACATCCGAGACCACTAAACCCATAGATTCGTCTTCACGTAATGATTGTTTAATCAGCTCGAATAATTTTGCTTGAATTCCTGAAACCACTTATTATATCTGTATTTTATAGTTCAAAGGTAAAGTTATTCAGTAAAATAAACCCGATGTACGCGTTCTGATATTCCTGTCATTACCTCATAGGGGATTGTATTCATTTGATGCGCTAAGGCTTCCAAGGATTCTATATCATCGAATACCACAATCTCATCCCCTTCCTTCAAATCAGAAATCGCTGAAACATCTACCATGATCATATCCATGCAGACTAATCCCACAATGGGGCACCATATTCCGTGAATACGCAATTCTCCGATTCCGTTGCTTAGGGTGCGTGAATAACCATCCCCATAACCCAAAGGAATGATTGCAATTTTCATATCCTGAACGGCAATAAAGCTTCGGGAATAACTGACACTTTCCCCTTTATTAACCCGCTTAATCTGTGACACCACACTTTTCCAAGCCAACACTGGCTGTAATTGATCCTTTATTCGGGAATTCGTTAGACCAAACATTCCCAAACCAAGACGCACCATATTGAAATGTGCTTCCGGATAATTCACGATACCTTCAGAATTCGCCAAGTGACACAAAAGTTCATGTGTAACCTGCTGTTTAACTTCGGCAATAACCTCTTTGAAACGACCGATTTGGGAAAGACTATAATCCCGCTTTTCTCTTTGATCCGATTCTACAAAATGAGAAAAAACCCCTTTAATGTAAATTTCAGGCTGCGCTTGACATAATTCCAGCAAGGCTTTAATCTCACTGGGCTCAAACCCTAACCGTCGCATCCCCGTATCAACTTCAATGTGGATGGGGTATTGCCTAGTGTCCTGTTCAATCAACGTTCGAATAAATAAATCCGCTTGATGAAAGGTAAAAATCGTTGGTTCCAACGCATACGCAATGCAATCTGCATAACTGTGAGGATCTGGATTCAGCACTAAGATGGGTGCTTTGATGCCATGTTTCCGCAATGCCACACCTTCTGAGGTATAGGCCACGCCTAAGTAATCGATGCCTTGCGCCTCCAAAAACTCGGCTAACTTTTCTAAGCCTGAACCATAGGATTGAGCCTTAACCATTGCCAGCAATTTAACCTTGGGGTGGAGAAGCTTTTT
>Ga0247843_1005131_pt1 | contig 18615 bp, 21 predicted proteins | sample LaCruzMarch2017__FD_192420 | JGI IMG/M metagenome (GOLD analysis project Ga0247843, IMG submission 192420) | Freshwater microbial communities from meromictic Lake La Cruz, Castile-La Mancha, Spain - LaCruzMarch2017_8m | ecosystem: Environmental > Aquatic > Freshwater > Lake | place: Spain...
TAAATGGGGTGCGCGGATCTTTGCGGGAATCTGCATCATGTCGGCGGCGTGGTCGCTTAAGGAACAACGATTCGGTATCGCGATCATCTGCATTGTCGGTGCATTGATCTTTGGGACCGCGTCGACCTGGGTAAAAAATATCTTCTCGATCGGTGCTGGCGACAGCATCTTTGGCAATTAAAGGAGGTTCGATGCATTCATATGCAAACATGCGTGAAAGGCATGGAAATCCAGTCAGTCAGACCATCGATTCGCCTATTATGATTTTTGATTACTGGGAATTGGGCGATGCATTTGCAGCGATTGGCGTGATTCTAGTGTTCGGCGTTCTCTTTTACGAGTGGACGTTGATGATCGCTCTGCTTCTCATTGTTCTCGGAATTGGGCCGGCGATTAGGCGACGTAACGAAAAGGGGATTTTTCTTCACTGGCCGTATCGCAAATTTGGCATCTCGCTTCCTGGGCTGGTGAATCCCAAAGGGCGCCGAACATACTCAGATTAGAAAGGGTCAGCATGAGTGAAAAAATTAAAACGTGGCTTAAAAGCTGCGGAGAAGAGATGAAGTCTGCAAAGGCAAAGCTTGCTGGAGCGATTGAGAAAGGTTTCGAGCGAGCACGTTTGTCGCGAGTTGAGATCGCGACTAATCTTGATTTGAGCATGGTTCCAAACTATGTGGCTTACAAAGCGGCTCTTATCCGTGAAAAGACGATGCTTCAGCATGTCTGTGTTGGTCTTGCTGCCATACTGGTGGTTATGTTTGTTGCCAGCCGATTCGAAGTATCTCACTTGGAGACCCGCCTTCGCCTGAAGGAATACATTCTTGCGCCCGGCGTTAGTGACTTTATACCAGTCGCGCCGCAGTCAGTTCCAGATGCATACGTTCAGCATGCAGTTTCTGACTTTGTAGCGACACTCGGCAATACCAATCCGACGAACATTGAAGAACGCTTTAAGCAATTGTCAGCGGTTATGAGTCCAGCACTCCAAGTGCAATTCAATGCTGAAGCTGTGGAGTGGGTCGCTAAGGCTCGCGCTGAGAATATTTCAGAGATGCTAACGGTGCTTGAAAAGAGAGTCGAAGCAGATGCAGATGGAAAATACCGCGCGGTCATACGCACGCGCACCGACTCATTTGTCGGCAGTGAGAGTATTGGGTATCGCAATGAAGTTGTGGAAATGGGCTTAAGGCTCGTTCCTCCAGATGTCGGCAGAAGGTGGTTTCTTGAAATCACATCATTATCGCGAGGGAGCGCTGAAGCGTTCGAGACGTCTAAAGGGTTAGGAGGAGGTCTTAATGGGAAGTAAAACACTGAAACTTGTCATTGGTATCTGTTTGACAATTGCCGGTGAGATAGCGATCGCAAAGACGATCTACTTCGGCAGCGGAGTTGAGACGGTCCCCGTTGTGTATGGCGGGCAGACAATTCTACGTTTCGAGGAGGCGGTCAAAACAATTTCAAATGCTGGTGATTTTATCATCAAGCCTGTCAATGAAGAGACCCCGGACTATGCATTGCTGAGTGTAGAGCCACGTGTGATGTCGGGAAAGGTCGATACGGTGTTCATTCTATCTGGAGGTGATGTTGCGAAATTGCGGCTATCCGTGGTTTCGCGCCATGTGGGAATGAAGCTCGATCCAATCTATGACATCAAATCTCAGAGATCATTAGTTGAAGCGCGTGCGGAAGCAGCTCCGTTTGTTGGGCGACTAGAGCTGATGACAGCAATGATCCGGGGGGATCAAGTCACTGGATATGAGATCAGCAGTCCTACAATTGATCTTTCGAGCGGTTCTGAATCTACAAAAGTATCCTTGGTGAAAGTTTACACGGGCGATCAATTCAAAGGCTACATTTATGAAATTTCCAATGTATCGGCAAAGAAGACCTTTGATTTGGATGTGACAAAGCTTCAGTTCGGTCGTCCAAACCAAGCAATCTTGGCGTACAGCGATCTTGACGTATTGGAAAAGGCTGGTTCAGGAAAGAGCAAGACGCGGCTGATCGTAGTTGCCAAACCAACGGCATACTTTCGTGATGCAATGCTACCGATTCGTGTAACTCGCAAGGCTGATAAGCCAGGAGGTGAACATGAGTAGGTCTCACGCTGAAAACATTGATTATCTCAAAGTAAAACTGAAGGAGTCCATTAACCGTGTTCAACAATGGTGGCAATCGACCAGCAAGAAGAAGCAGCATTTGATTATTGCAGTACTTGTGCCACTTGCAATGTGCACGGTTTATGCGTTGTCGAAAGGTGAAGAGGCGTCAAAGACCAAGGTGCTGACTGCACGAGAGGGCGAGTTTAAGAAATCTCGCATTCTTGGTGACCCCTATGCTGCGAGCGGACGAGCCAAAGAGCAGCTTCTTAGCAAGACGGCGAAAGAGTATTCAGATACGCAGAAAATGCTTCTCGATGGTCTCACGCAAATCAACTCTCGGATCGATTCGATTGAGCGCAAAGTAGCTGGTGAAAGTAGTCTGAGTTCCGCGCAGCCAGTATCAGGGTCAGTGAGTTCTGCGTCCGGCCAGGTCGATCCTGTTGTATCGCAGCATTCAGATGGGGTGTCGGGGCAAACTACGCAACCGGCTCAAGGACAAAATGCCAAAGATCCAATTGATATGCGCCCTAATATCCCTGCGGGGAACGGGCCATATGGATACTCAAAGTTTGGTACCCGTGACTATGATGAAATAAAGCTGAAACCGTCAAAAGGACCTCCGGTCATCTCGTTTCCAGTGCAGGGAGCTGCTATGCGCGAACGCGCAGAGGTGGTGCTGCCCGTGGGTTCTTATGTCAAAGCGAAGCTCTTGACTGGTGTCGAAGCGCCCGAAGGCAATCCATATCCCGTACTGATGCAACTCGACTTTGCGAACATTCTTCCCAACAAGAAGTCACTCGATCTTCGAGGATGTTTCATGATCGCCAAGGCGCAAGGTGATCTTAGTACTGAGCGTGTGCAAATGCAGGCGACAAAACTAAGCTGTGTGTCAAAAAGTGGTCAAATGTTTGAGCGGGATATCAACGGATTCGTTGCCGATGCGGTGGATAACAGCTTTGCGGTGATTGGGACAGTGAACACAAAGCAAGACCGCGTTGCTGCCATGGCGTTTCTTAGTTCTGTTGTCGAGGGCGTCGGCAAGGCTATTCAGATGGCGCAAACAAGCGAACAAACTGCCAGCGATGGAAGTTCTAAAACCACTCTGACCGGTAATCAAGGCAGATATATCGCCGCAGGTGGCGCGGGAACAGCCGCTGGGATGGTCGCGCAGTGGTACTTGAAACAGGCGCAAAGCCTACTTCCCACGATCAATGTTGGTTCTGGACAAGACATATGGGTGGTGATGAACGAAACCGTCGCCTTACCGCATGAATACTTCAAAAAGGTTTCACAGGGAGAAAGTCATGGGAACGATTACTCGCTCGTTAACCGTCTGTTTGATTAGTTTGGTCGCAACTTCGTGCATTCATCGAGCCGATTCCTTACGGATGTTAGAAGTACGGGCTGACTATGAAGGCAAAGATAAGGACGAAGCATCGGCACTCAAGCTTGGCGATAATCAAGTATTGCAGGAGACCAATGGGGGTGTGCCCGTGCGCACGACACCCAAGACGGCACATGTATGGATTTTCCCGCATGAGACACCAAGCAAAGAATATTTCTGGGGCGGATGGATTTCCGTTGTGGTCGAAGGGGACCGTTGGGAAGTTGAACGACCAAGCGGCGCTACCAATGAAAAGCCAACGACAATGCCGGGGAAAAAGACCAACAAAGACAAAAAGGTGGGCTCATGAAGTTAGCGTTTAATCAAGATCAAGAAGCCAAGGCTCTAAAGGCGCTTTTTACGCGACCTGAGTCGATAAGTGCGCATTTTCCGTTTGAAGAGGTGCTGGAACGCGAGAGCGTTTTTGTAAATCGAGATGGTTCGCTAGGGGTTGTATTTCGAGTGAAGCTTGCCGAACACGAGGCGATGACGGAAGCAGCTGTGCTCGCGGCTGTGGGATCTCTCAAATCATGGTTTACGTTGCCAGAAAACGCAGTCATGCAATTAATATTTGAGCAGATGCCGTTATCTGCTTCGGACCCGAGGCTTTCTGATTGGTCCAAGTACTATGAAGGTGGTCATCCAGTATCTAAAATGCTTTTTGAAAAGCGCTTGGCTACGGTTAGGCAAAGCGATGCCCTGGGGATTTTACCTATGGATCGTAGAGCATTTCTTACGATTCGTTGGTTTCCAGATAGCCAAGGTCCATCGGGCTTTAGAAGTTTCTTCAAAGATCCAAACGAGACGCTTCATTCAGAGGCGAAAAAGACTTCGGGCGATGTGCTTGAGTTTCTACAGCTGATCCGTAGTTTCGAATCGAGTTCTCAAGTAGAGCTTAAAAGACTTGGCGGCCACGAACTGTTGGATGTCTTGCGGCGATTCTTCAATCCATTTTCCTACTATCAACGCAGCTTTGCTCAGTTTAATGCGGCGCAGTCTCTGTCTGATCAAATTGTCTATAGTTCGCCGACTCTAACGATGGACGGGTTGGAACGCGAGGGAATCAAGAGCAGGACGATATCGCTTAAGACCAGTCCTAGCTACGCGTACCCTGGCGGAATGGCCTACTTTACGAGCTTAGGCTTTCCAATGCGCATAGCGCTCAATTTTTCATTCCCGTCAAAAGCAAAAGTTAAGAAGTTTTTCGATCTTAAGGAGTTCTTTTTAGAAAATACACCGTCGGCACGTGCAAGACGGCAAAAAGAAGAAATTCTTGAGGTGCAGAATCGTTTGGTTCGGGATGATCGCTGCCTGCATTTGAGCTTTCATATCACGATCGAAGGCGAGTCGGATGAAGAACTAGATGCGCGAACGCGGGATGTGCTCAATGTTTTTCACAATCGGCTAGAATGTGAGGCCATTGTTGAGAAAGACATCGGCGCAGCCATGGCATTGAACAGTCTCCCGCTTTTTTACACGCCGGCGAGTGATTTGTCGTCACGCCGTTACATTCGGATCTTGCGCTCGGACGCTGTCATGTTCCTACCTATTTTTGATTCGTTTGCTGGCCTGCAAACACCGCTACAGATTTATCTATCTCGTGAGGGCAACCTGGTGAAGTTTTCCCTTCTTGAGAACGAAACCTCTAATCACACAGTGGTGTTAGCAGACAGCGGGTCTGGAAAAAGCTCATTTGTAATCGACTGCGTCCAAGCGGTGAAACGGATGTCACCGGAGCCGCTCGTCTTTGTTATCGACAAGAAAAGTAGCTACCTCATGCTGTCTGAGTATTTTGACGCTGATCTGACTGTGTTCAGTCGCGACCGTGACATTCCATTTTCGCCGTTTCGTGGCGTATTCGACGAAGAAAAGATTGCGTTTCTGACGCAACTTCTGGGAGCGGGTATTAAACTTGTATCACCGTCGTACATCGTGGAGAGCGATCAGTATGGAGCAATTACCAAATCGATTCGGTTGGCTTACGCGAGAAAGTGTCGCGAGGCAGGACTTGCACTAAAAGATGGCGAACTTGTCCGTGACGATCGCGCCGGAGAAGTCATTTTAAAAATGGAGGACGTCATAGCAGAGATGGCGACTCTTCCAAGTCTTGAGGAGTATGAGAAGTCGGCAGAAATGGTCGACACTTTGATTCAAAAGTTGGCGCCGTTTTATGGTGACGGTATCTATGCCCGCTATTTCAACGCGACAGGCTCCGGTTCCCGCGAACGTTCCAAACTCTTTTACATCTATGATCTTGATGCGCTAGACGGCGATCCTGTGCTCCAGAGCTTGATGACGATGTCGGTGGTTGAAGAAATTCGGCAGACCATCAATCAACATCGTGATGAGGGGCGCACCGGTTTAGTTGTTTTAGAGGAATTGCAAATGCTCGGGCGTGGTAGCTCAGTTGGTAAGCAGTTTGTCCTCGATGCTGCTGAAACATTTCGAAAACTCGGCGTGTGGCTCATCAGTCTGACGCCAAGACCGCAAAACTATTTTGAGACCGAAGTCGGGCAGGCCATGTGGGGTGTAGCCGATAATTTCGTGTTTCTACAGATGTCCAGCGACAACGTCGACTATGTTGCAAAGAAATCGACGCTACTTGATGAAGCTGGAGTCGAGATCGTCAAGTCGCTCAGGACAGTGCGAGGTTCTCATGCAGATGTCTTTTACACCAATAAGAAGCGATCAAAGCTCGGTGCATTCAGATTCTTCCAGACGGCTCATGACCGCTGGCTAGCGCCAACGAACGCTAAGTCCGCACTGGAAGCAAAGCGGGCGCTGAAACGACATGGTGATGACAGGTGGCTGGCGCTTGAGGAGTTAGTCGAGAAGTACCCGGAAGGCGTCATGTAGGAGATACCGAAAAAGCAGAACAACTCGAATGTGAAGGAGGCTTTATGGTTAAGCCCTTTGGGAACTTTTGCGCAAAAAATCTTGTGCTTGGGCTTGTACTGTTCATGCAGACAAGCGTGATCCTAGCACAGGACTATAAGCGCTATCAACGCTCGGGAAGATTTCAGTTCGATGATTATCTGATGAAATCGTTTAACGAGCACCACGATCCCATTTTTGATAATGGGGCGCAGGTTATTGACCTCGGTCTCAATCTTGGTATCGGGTCAGACTGCGGGCGAGTCAACTTCGAAGGAACGATGAAGTCGACTCTCAAGAACCTGCTGGATTCGAAGTACTACGGTGACGTTGGCAAAAACATCATCGCGGCCTCGCCGATGCTTCTCACTTGCTATATGTCCCCAACGTGGTGCGCAATTCTAAAGCATACACAGGTAAATGCTAACTTCTTGTCACAAATGCGCCTTGATCAGTGCGCAATGATCGACAAGTACACCGACAGCCGAACTGAAGACTATTACCGTGAGAGACAGGACTGCGTCCGTCAGAAAATTGCGGATAACGGAGGTGATTTGGAGAATGCAATGGGGTCTTGCCAGAATGTCTACAATGCCGACCTTAAAAACTGGGCCGGTAAGTCGTCTGGCGATAAAACGCAGACCAATAAGCTAATCGAATCGTCGGCAAAGTGGGCGGGACTTACCGGACCGGAGGCCGACAGGACGACGGATTTGGTTAAGGCGTTTGTAGGCGATACCGTGCTTTCGCAGGGCAATGTTTCTGTTGAATACGGAACTCGTCGCAAAGCACTGACGCCGGAATTGCATTTGAAAGACTTGCAAAACGGCATGCACCAGAAACTATGTGATGACATCATGGTGCGAGTAGAACGAGAGGGTAATAGCAGAAGCGTCGATCAGATTGTCAGCGACCGTGAACTGAAAGCTCTTGCCCCGGATTCTCCCGAAGTTCTGATTGATCGCCAAACTGTTGAGGCATTGGCATTTATGCCGTATCGGCAACGCCAGGCCGCCTGTAAGCGTCTCGCCGATACTATGGCCCTTACCGTGTTTACCAAGGACGTCAATCGCTCAGTCGATGTTCTTGTCGTAGCGACCCAGAATCCCAATCTGCCACCTGAACGAAAGACAGAAATTGAAGAAAAACGCCGACGTCTAAAAGAGTCGGTTGATTTGACATTGGAGTTGCAGCGCCAGCGCAACGAACCGTTGCGAAACGTTCTTCGTGAGATCAACGAAAAGGGCGAAGAGTACCGGGACCGCTATTCAGCGCAGGCCATGCGCGAAGACGAAAGCATGATTAGATCACGTCAAACACGTCAGGTCTTCATTGACTGCGGCGATGCTGTGATGTGCGGAAATGGAGGCTAGCCGATGTTTACAAGTACAGCCTATGAAGCGCTTTTTGAATACATCGGCCTGGAGCTTCACTCAAGGTTCATTGAGGTATTGACGTCGCACTCTGTCTTTATGGCGATCGTACTCATGATCTTCGGCGTCATGTTCTTCGTCACGACTGCTCAATTTTTTTCAAGGTACTTGCCCGGTTCGTTGGTAAAGCGCCGGTCTATACCCCTGTCAAAATATGTAAAAATCGTGGCTTGTCTCTTGGTAGGTTTGAGCCTTTTACGTGTCGGAAGCACTACCGGGGTCAAGCGGTATAACGGTGATTCCTGGCACACAAACTCCTATGTTGTCAGCAAGTCGCACAACGTGAAACCAGAGTACCGGGTTAGCCTCATTTTCGACGTCCTTAGCCGCACGGCCGAGGAGACAAGCCGCTTGATCAACCGTATCGTTGACCGCATGTTTAGTTCGGCAAACTCAGAGCTGGAAGCTCCGAGTTTCTTCTATAAAGCGATTATGTTTGCTGGGGCATCGACTTTAAATGATCCGGACTTGCGCAGTGCAGTTCAACTGTATACGGACTCTTGCATCAACCGAATCTTACCGTTGATTGGTAACAAAGAGAGTCTGGACCGGCTTGACGGTGTTTTTCGGAGCGACCAAGACATTGACCAGAAATTGGCGGGCCTTGCGATCGACGTACAGGGTCGACCCGGTTTCAATTGCTTAGATGCCAAAAATGAGGTGAGGGAAAAGCTGTCTGCGCAAGCGTCCAGCCATGGTGACGAGGTTTCACCGTTAGTGGACCAATACCTGAGCATCACCTCCCTAAATCAAACGACATATCAAAATCTCAAAATGTCGATGGCATTGGTTGATCACTACATGGGTGAGCGAGAAAGTGCGTTCGGAATTCAGAAAGGATCGCAACCGCAGGAAGGTTCGGCGCGGATCTTTCAATACGTCAATCGCTTTTTTAGCTGGGATGGGCTCATGAGCCTTTTCGGTCGTGAGACCCATGGGGCAGTTCTCGCGGCTGAGCGAAGCCAGGAGTTTAGTGAAAACCTGACACGCGCGCCGCATGTGGCCGGTTTTATCAAGATGGCATTGATTGCTTTGTTTCCTTGGCTGATCTTTCCGATCGTTGCTGGTCACTGGCGTATTCTTATCTGGTGGATGCTCGGTTACTCTTCAGTGCTTCTTTGGGCTCCGATCTGGACGCTGTTCTATCACGTGATGATGGGGATCAGTCTGTCGGCTGAAACGCTTGCGGCGTTTGGTGAGCTTTCGGACGGGATCTCACTCTACAGTGCCAACCTGATCACCTCCCGAATGAACTACATGTACGCGGTCTATTCATGGATCCAACTGCTGATCGGTGCAGGGTTCACAGGCTCTATTTTGTGGTTTGCGCGTCCGATTCTGACTGACTCCCAGGAAGAGTCATCGCCCGAGTTTATCGGTGAAGCTGGCAAGGTAGCGACGACGGTTGGGAGGTTCGTATGAGTCTTGGCTTCGCGCGTGGTGTTGCTGTTTGGGGTGTTTGGGCTTTGGGCTTGGCGGGCACTTCGGTGCCCGATGGGCCGCGTTTCGGCGGCACTCCGAGGGGGATTGGGGGCATTGCCACCAAGTCGAAGACCAAGGGGGGTGGCGCCACGCCCCATGCTTGCTAGAACCCAAAAACAGCACAAAATTTAGACACAAAAAAGAACTCAAAGAGCAAAAACACAAAGGAAACAAAATGAACACCAAACCAATACAAACAGAAAATTGCCACAAGAACAAAACCACAATATTCATCGAATCAATCCTAGCAGCAATTCTATTCACTGGGTGTCAAACGGTAGAAACAAATCAAAACCGGCAAGTGCTTCATGTGCTCTCGGAGCAAGAGGCTCTTCTTGAAAACGTCGAGGCCGAAAGGAGTCAGGCAAAGGTGAGAACACAGGTGGCAAAAAGTGAAACGCTAACGACAGCGGAACTGCATTTAGCGGCAGCGCTACACGCATTGAAGCAAAGCAACCAGGCGTTAAGGGAGGCATTGAAGAATGAGTAATGTCAAAGGAACAGGGATCACCGATGCGGGAGAGCAAGTTGTACAACAAATCGGCGTCTTGAATGAGGCAACCGACCAACTCAAAGAAGAATGTCCAGTTGAAAAGGTGGAGCCAGAGGAGGTCGGAAGATGGATCACAGTTATTGGTCGTGCGCTCGCGGCGATTTTTAAGATTTGAACCACAGGGAGGCAAGGCATGAAAAGTTCCAAGGAACGACGAGCCAACATTCGGTTTGATGAAGATGAATACATCCGCATTTGCAGTGACGCCCAAATATACGGTGAAACAGTTCCAGGTGTTTTGAAGGCCGTGTACTTTGAGCGGCTACCGCCAGGACCGAAATTTAGCAAAGACGACGCAATTCGGATTTCGACGGCGATCAGTCGCGTGGGAAACAATATAAACCAAATTGCGCGGCACCTGAATAGCGGTGGTGGTACCGCTGCTATTCATTCGGTGCTGACAGAAGTTGCGGAACAGTTGCGGATTTTGAAGTACTTCGCCGTGGGTACTAATGGCAATAGTTAAGATAAAATTTGTTAAGCACATGGCAAAGCTAGTGCGCTATGTCCTCGACGGTCGTGAGCAGAACGACCCCGTCGACTCGCACGACTGTACGCCAAGCCATACGACAAAGGATTTCGAAGCGATTGCGCAGATGCACAATGGCAAAGGCGCCATCAGTGCAATCCATATCGTACAGAGTTGGGGTGCGCAAGAGAGCAAGGCGTTAGCCCCAAACGACTTCAATGCCCTCGGACGACAGCTCGTTGAATCGAAATTTCCTGGCCACGCTTTTGTGGTGGTAACGCACACAGATACGGACAAAATTCATAACCACATCGTGGTCAGCCCTTGGCACACTGAAACCGGAAAGAAGATCGAAAATAAAAAACGCCATCTTTATGAATTGCGCGACATTAACGATGCAATCTGTAAGAGTCGTGGTCTATCTGTTGTCGATCAAGATGCCAAAGAGCGTCGTGCGCGTTTGCCTGAAAAAGTTCAGAAAATGGCGCAGTACAACGGACGGTCATGGATCATCGATCTTGTGCAAAAAGCTGACTTTGCCAGAGCGCTTGCGACATCATTCGATGAATATACCGGCATCCTATTCGAGTTTGGTGTCACCGCGCGCGTCGAAGAAAAGAACATCACCTATTTCTACCACGGGCAAAATCGCGGCAAGCGCGGCAGCAAGCTTGGGCGAAACTACGACAAGAAGGGACTTGAGAGCGCGTTTCGGTCTAATGACCAGAAATTTGCGCAAATCCCAAATCTTCGTGAACAGGTTCGCGGGATAGTTGGTTCAGCTACCGGCAAAAATACGCAGCTTTCTGTAGCGAAAAGCGCATTAGAGTCCCTGCCGGGAACGACCTATTCGCAAGGATATAAAGACTATAGTCGATACAACAAATCGCAGCGTCCAGGTCGAGGTTCTGTAGCGACGCTGCAATTGGATTTGAGCCAGAGCGTGGTGCCGATTGAAGAACTTCGGCGGGCGAGAAACAGCTCCATATTTGCGTACTGCCGCGCCAATGACATCGCACTGTCAAAAAACGGCGAAGGTAAAACCGTGCTCAAAGGGCGAGAGTTCGTTGAGGTCGAGGACTTTGGATGGGTGAATACGCGGAATCGGACAAAGGGTAGCTTGATTGAGTTCGTCGCTGCACACAAGGACATGACGCATCTGCAAGCCATTGCGCATATCAATGGTAACCCGCGCCTCTTGATACTGGAGCAGCACATTGGAGAGATTAAGCGCACTTACACATCGTTTCATATACCAAAAGAGCGACGACTTAGAGATACGGACGCGAAAGTCAGCATAGCTAAACTGCTTACTAGCTTTGGTGCGGACGCAAACCAGGCTGCGACACTTTTTCGGTCGGGCCAGGCGCACGTGGATCAAGGTGGCAAGATCAGAATCTTTGGCAAAGAAGATGATGCGGGCGCATTTGAATTTGTCGAGGGTGGCGATGGCACATGGAGAAAGCAAAAGATCGGTCATTTTCAAAAACCATTTTTCGAATTGAGCAACAACAGCAAGGAAATGGTGCTGTATCTCGACCCATTTGCGTTTCTAAAGCATCAGGGAAAACACGCGCTATGGGGTGCGAAGCATAACAACGATGTTCTTTGCCTTATGGAGCCCAACGATCGGGTTCTTGACCAACATTTGGCGAAGAGTCGTCATGTTTCAGAAATTAAACTGTTTCTCGGGCCTAAAGGCGGCAAGGGCACTGTCGAACTCGATTTCTTTAACAATCTCAAATCTCGCGCAGCGAATTTTGGAATCGAAGTGACGCAGTATCACAGCCACGAAAAGGGCCGAGAACGCGAGGCGGATCTACCGTCTATGTAGATGGGAAGTGGTCTGTCGCGATGAACAAACTGGCCAAGAGAGGAGAATGGTATGGATCAATCTACACAAGTAAAAGTCACTAAACCAAAAGTAGCTAGTGGAACAAGCGTTAGTCTGAGAGTGAAGCGGGAGACAAAGAAGCGTATTCAAGTCGAGCTAGCGAAGGTGAATAAAAAGGACTTTGGAAAAAAGGTCCGTTGCGACGAGCTTATTGGGACAGCGCTCTCACTGCTGACTGAACAGCATTTGAAAGCGCTGCAAGACGGTTCAATGACGAATGCGGATCGTTTGGAGATTCAGTACCGCGACTACGTCAAGAAGCACGGCGCGACAACGAAGGATGAGTTTCTCGGACAAATTCTCGCTGGAAATGGTGCGGTCAATGGCGGGCAAAGGACGATATCCTCGTCGCCCAATAGTTAAGCGCAGATTGCTGAAATGCTTTATTGGCGGGGGTTACGCAATCGTAGAAAAAATCAAGACGAGGTGATAGTATGTCGAACGTTAGTCGCTCGACCAATTCGTTGGGAGAGCAGAAGCTCTTTGACAACCAAATAGAGTCAAAATACTTATCAAGCGCGGAACTTGCTGCGCACTTAGGTTTGTCTGAACACACCATAAGAGCGTGGCGCAAGTACCGCATGATCACGCCAGTCAAATTGGGCAGATCTGTTCGGTGGCTTCTCAAGAGTGTTCTTGAGGAACTAACTAAACGGAGATGTTTCAATGAAGTGTCGTGATGGAAAAGCGACGTGGCAAAAGACACCTTTCGGACATTACAGAGTAAGGTTCCATTGTGTCGACGGTCAGCGTCGCAACAAAGTTTGTAAAACAAAAACGGATCGTGATGCTCTAATCAACGCAATTCGTCGCAACGAGCAGTTGGATTATTGGTTCCCCGAGTGTACCAGCAATGTTGCAAAGCACGAGGTGGGAACGTTCAAAGCTCTTGCGGAAAAATGGCTAGAGCATTCAGCAAGTGTCCGTGAGATTTCAAAATCGTGCCTGATGAACTATCGATGTCATCTTAAGCACCACATTCTTCCGGTAATTGGTAACAAGTTTCTTAAAGATCTGGACTTAAAGTCGGTCGAAGAAGTCGCAACTGTCATTAAGGCGAAGCGGCCCCAATCGAGATCTTATAGAGCTGTTCGAAAGAACAGAATGGAAGAGGAGCTTTTTGAAGACGACGATTTTTTGTCGGCAGCTTATCGGCGCGAGATTCTAACCGTGGCCTGTATGGTCACGAAGTTTGGTTTCGAACGAGGCTATGTTTCTTCGAACCCATTCAAGGAGTTCAAACTTCCTGAGTGCCCGGAGCAACCCTACGATTACTGGCGTCTCGATGAAGAAGACAAGTTTTTGCAGTGGCTAGAGGAAGGTGGGCATGTCGAAAAAGAGGTGTGCCGGCCCCATAGCAAGAGACTTGGTAAGCCCGAAAAATTTATAAAACGCTTTAGGACACGTAACGTCGAGGATCTTTATGACATCGTGCTCTTTGCATTGAGATCTGGGCTAAGGAAAGGTGAGATCGGCGCGCTTACGCCACGTGACGTGAACTTCTCAAACAATTGTATCGTTGTACGACGTGCTTATAGTGAAAAGGAGCATGTTATTAAGGATACGACGAAAGGGAAAACGTTTCGAATTATTGAGATGAACGACGATATGAGGTCGATTCTCAAGAAGCGTATCGCGAGGTCAAAGTCAGAAACTGACATCCTTTTCAATACCAGGACCTGGGCTATCAAGCATTTCTCGAAGTACTGCGTAAAAGCGGGGGTGAGAGAGATTCACTTTCATAGCCTAAGGCACACCTGTCTAACGAATCTTGCCAACGGCTACGGGATGGACGTTCCGTTGCCTTTACCTCAAGTTCAGAAGATCGCCGGCCACAAGGACATTGGTACTACAATGCGCTACGTCCACACGGATGGCATCAAGAACACCGGTTCAAGGCAATGGTCTAGAGATCACCGAAAGGCCGTAAAGGCAGGGATGGTTGGACCAGATGCTATGCCACAAGTAGTAGCTAACCGGGTGCCAGTTAACTTAGAGGTACCAGCTGCGGTCGAATCAGAAAAGCCTCGCTACGGTCATCTTCGCGTCGTCAATTCTTCAGATTCCTGAAAACCTGTTACATTTTGATTTTCAAACTGTAACAAAAAGCCCCAAGCCCTTGTTACAGGACTTGGGACTCTTTTTTCTTCCAAAAACGCGGTCGGATTTTCAAGTTGGCCCACTAATTTGGCCCACTTGAAGTTTTGAGGGAGATAAACCCTCAAAACTACCGGATGATTTTTACATCATCCCGCCCATGCCGCCCATTCCACCCATACCGCCCATGCCGCCGCCCATGCCAGCACCGGCGCCTGCAGATTCCGAAGCATCCTTCGGCTTGTCGGCAATCATGGCTTCGGTGGTCAGGAGCAAGCTGGCAACAGATGCAGCATTGATCAGGGCCGTTTTCGTTACTTTCGTCGGGTCAATGACGCCAGCAGCGAACAGGTCTTCGAACTTCTCGGTCAGGGCGTTGAAACCGTCGCCGCCTTTGGCGTTACGGATCTTCTCAACGACAACAGCTGGTTCCCAGCCGGCGTTGAAAGCGATCTGGCGAAGTGGTTCTTCAACTGCGCGGCGAACGATCTGGACGCCGAACATTTGCTCTGCCGACAAGGTCAACTTGTCGAGTGCATGTTGAGCACGGATAAGGGCCGTGCCGCCGCCTGCGACGATACCGTCTTCAACCGCTGCGCGGGTGGAGTTCAGTGCGTCTTCAACGCGGGCTTTTTTCTCTTTCATTTCGGTTTCGGTAGCGGCACCGACTTTAACAACAGCCACGCCGCCGACCATTTTCGCCAGACGCTCTTGGAGCTTCTCGCGGTCGTAGTCAGAGGTGGTGTTTTCCATCTCGGCGCGGACTTGCTTCACGCGTGCGTCGATGTCGGCCTTTTTGCCTTTGCCGTCAACGATGGTGGAGTTGTCTTTGCTGATGGTGATGCGCTTGGCCTGGCCAAGTTGGCTCATCGTCATGTTTTCCAGCTTGAAGCCGAGGTCTTCGCTGATCACCGTGCCGCCCGTGAGGACTGCGATGTCTTGCAGCATGGCTTTGCGGCGGTCGCCGAATCCAGGAGCTTTAACAGCAGAGCACTTCAGCGTGCCGCGCAGGCGATTCACCACGAGGGTGGCCAGGGCTTCGCCGTCGATGTCTTCAGCGATAATCAAGAAAGGACGGCCAGTCTGGGCAATCTTCTCGAGGATCGGCAGCATTTCTTTCATGCTGGAGATCTTCTTCTCGTTGATAAGGATGTAAGCGTCTTCAAGGACGGCTTCCATGCGCTCAGCATCGGTCACGAAGTATGGGGACAAGTAACCGCGGTCAAACTGCATGCCATCGACAGTCTCAAGCACGGTTTCCATGCTCTTGGCTTCATCAACCGTGATAACGCCGTCACGGCCGACTTTGTCCATGGCTTCAGCGATGATCTTGCCGATTTCAGCATCGTTGTTTGCCGAGATCGTGCCGACTTGGGCGATCTCTTCACGCTTGCTGCATGGGCGCTTCATCTTGTCGAGTTCAGCCACAATGGCGTGAACAGCGGCATCGATGCCTTTTTTCAGTTCCATTGGATTGTGCGCTGCGGAAACCAGTTTGGCACCTTCGCGGTAGATGGCCTGAGCCAAAACCGTTGCGGTGGTGGTTCCGTCACCGGCGATGTCAGAAGTCTTCGAGGCGACTTCCTTCACCATCTGGGCGCCCATGTTCTCGAACTTGTCTTCGAGTTCGATTTCCTTGGCAACGCTCACGCCGTCTTTCGTGATCGTCGGCGAGCCGAACGATTTTTCGATGACAACGTTGCGGCCTTTAGGACCGAGGGTAACTTTGACGGCGTCAGCAAGGGTGTTTACGCCGCGAAGGATCTTGCGGCGCGCTTCTTCGCCGAAAAAAATAACTTTTGCAGACATGCTTATGTATCTCCTGAAATGAATTACGTTGATTTTGACTTATTCAAGAACGCCAAGAATGTCGTCTTCGCGAAGGATCAGGTGCTCGGTACCGTCAATCTTCACTTCGGATCCCGAGTACTTGCTGAACAGGATCTTGTCGCCGACTTTGATGTCTGGCTTGCGCAGGGAGCCGTTGTCCAGGACCTTGCCGTTGCCGACAGCGATCACTTTGCCTTCCATCGGCTTCTCTTTTGCGTTGTCCGGGATGATGATCCCGCCAACGGTCTTCTCTTCGCCTTCCAGGCGCTTCACCAGGATACGATCTTGCAAGGGTCTAATTTTCATGAATATTTCCTCCATTCATGGTTCAAATAGCGGATCAAATTCGGACTTCCAGACACAACAGGATGTAAAACCCTGATATCTTTGCCGTCTGCAAGGTAATGCCGCTGCGGGGATTGTCAAGGGCGGCTGGGCCAAAAAAATTCAAAATAGCCAAATAAACCAGAAAAAAAGCCGCCCCGGATGGGACGGCCTGTTTTTTAAGCATCTGAAACGGGTCTCTCGGGGGCCTTTTAGGCGAATTTCACTGCATCGAGCACTGCAAATACTCGGTTGTGGTCATCTGGTCGTTGAACAGCGATGACGGGTCAGAATTTGAGTTGTTGATCGTGCCCGACTTGGCGGTGCACTGGGCTGGATCCGTGATGGATGAGATCGGCTGTAGTATTGCTGCTGAACATTCCCCCGCCGTGCATACGGTCACCAGACAGAAACAAACTTTGCGGGTTGGGGACGGATCAGTGCTGCTCGAGCTGCCGCCGTAGGCCGCGATCAACGCCACGGCAACGGTGTTGGCATCCGTGACCCGGACGTCAGCTTGGATCGTATAGGTTACCTCTGCGCTCGCACCAGCACCATTGCCATCGTAGCGACCCAGGATGTCAATTACCTTCGTTTCAAGGGCCTTCCACCGTGCGATGCTTTTTTGCGACATCGGTGGGCTGTTGACTTCCAAGGCACTGCTGATTGTAACGCGAGATGTTGAAATGTACTGGCCCATGATCTCGTCAGATTCGGCATCAGACCCGGATTCAAGCGTCGACGGGCCACCGTTTGGGGTGCCGCTAAAGTCGCTGTTGCATTTAATGAAGGTCTTCTCGACCTGGTAGTTAAGCGGGGCCGCATAACTTGTTTCGCAAAGAACGGGGGTACCGCCATCCTTGGTCACGTTGAACTGAAACGTGTAATTTATGTTGGCGGTAAAACTCATGGCACCCGAAGTTTGGGCGCCTTCCGAGATCCCCGGCATTTTGGTGGCTGAGGTTACATACGAGGTTTCGCTGACGGTAAGGCCAGTGATGCCGCTGTCGCCGATCTGTACAGACCATCCACCCGGGCTGGCGGAAAGGGTCGCGGAAAATGGCGCGGGGAACGAGTCGTTGGCGCGGAGCATGCTTATGCCTGTGCTCTTTTGCTTGCAGCCGCCCGCTGCCAGAATCATTCCACAAATCGCTGTCGCAGTGGCAGCTTTCGCAGCCATTTGGCAGATGGTCGTTATGGATTTGTTTGCGTTCGGAATCACAGTTCGGATCTCGCTTTCAGGTTCAATTATTTACAGGGCACTGCCACGGACTGTGGTTCAATCCGTACTGTCACCTTTTCAATGACGCATGATTTGGTCCCACTTTTAAACGCCAGGGAAACATCAACGGTAGTGCCTTCAATCATCCCGGCGACGCCCAGGTACTGCAGATTTACGGCGCTGGCTCCGGCAGGCAGCGTTGCCTTTACTTTCGGGCCACCCGCGCTCATTTCGACGTGCATCGGAACGTTGATTTGAGTGGTGTTCCGGTCTGAGGCACCGCCGCCGGGGATAACCGGGTTGGGTGATGGGATTATAGGCCGGGTGCCGCCGCCACCGGTAGGTCCGTTGGGAATCACGTTTGGGCGGAAGCCGCCACCACCGCCACCACCGCCACCGCCGCCCCCGCTGGGGCCAATTGGGAGGCTGGGAACGCTGGGTCTGTTGCCACCCTGCGGAATTGGAACGATTGGACCGGATGGCCTGCCACCGGCATTCGGTGGAATCGTAGTGGATGGTCTGCCGCCACCTTGTGGAATATAGCTGCTGCCTCCAGTCGAGGTGCCCCGGCCTCCGGAGCTAGATGTCGACTGGCCGCTTCCTGGTGCGGCCGTATCGATTTTAGGGTCGCGCTTGCTGCAGCTGACGGCACCCAAGACCAGACCAAGTGCGACAATCGATGTCGCTGTGGCGCTTGTTGCCTTCAAGGCTGCTGTCGTGATCGTGGTGAAACCTGCAGGCATTTCGGATCCCCTGATTTACCGTCTATTAATGCAGAGCCTATCGGCAAATTCCGGGAAAAACTTTAGAAGCGGGGATTTTAGGCTGTATTTGCGGCGGGTTGGGGACCCTTAAACGGACAGTATGTCCCTGCCTTTTTGAAAAAAACAAGCGATATCGTCCCGTCCTTATTATCAAGCGATATCGTCCCCTAGAGCCTAGTCTTCCCTG
>Ga0247843_1005134_pt1 | contig 18603 bp, 17 predicted proteins | sample LaCruzMarch2017__FD_192420 | JGI IMG/M metagenome (GOLD analysis project Ga0247843, IMG submission 192420) | Freshwater microbial communities from meromictic Lake La Cruz, Castile-La Mancha, Spain - LaCruzMarch2017_8m | ecosystem: Environmental > Aquatic > Freshwater > Lake | place: Spain...
CAGCACCACCGAATAATCCAATTTTACCCCCTTTTGCATACGGTTCAAGTAAATCAATTACTTTAATACCTGTATACAAAGGTTCAGTGTTTGTACTTAAGTTTTCAAATGTAGGAGCCGATGCGTGAATTGGACGTCCGTTTTGGTTGTCCAATGCTTTCATACCATCAATGGCTTCACCTACTACGTTTAACAATCTACCGCGAATGGCTTCGCCAGTTGGCATGGTTATAGCAGACTCTTTGTCTACCACTTCTATACCACGACGCAATCCCTCGGTACCGTCCATCGCAATGGTACGAACCATGTTTTCGCCTAAGTGTTGTTGAACTTCTAATACTACCTTTTGACCGTTTTCTTTAGTAACCACAAGGGCATTGTAGATTTGTGGAAGGTGTGATCCTACTTCGTTGAAGCTTACATCTACAACTGGACCAATGATTTGAGAAATTTTACCAATATTCGCCATCTTGAATTTTCAGGGTGCAAATATAGTTATTATAATTGTAGAAGTCGTTATAATTAATGCAATTTTTGATAATATTTGACACTATATTCTTCACTTTTTGTTTACACACCTTTATCGTACCTTCGCACCTCCATTATGGATCGCAATACAATTATTGGTTTTTCACTTATTTTTTTAATCCTTACAGGATACTACTGGTACACAGCGCCTACTCCAGAGCAACAAGCCCAAATCCGCAAAACGCAAGATAGCCTTGCCAAAGTCGATGCGGAAAAAGCCAAACTGAAGTCGGCAATCGTTGAATCCCCCAAAATCGCGGACTCTTCCGTTGTTGCGGCTAAAATTGATTCACTAGCCCAAAATGTGACCAAAGAATTGGCCCAGTATACCCAAGGAACTGAAAAATCGTCGTTTATTACAAACAAAGACCTGACGCTTACCTTCTCTAACAAAGGCGGTACCATTCAATCTGTTAAATTAAACCAATTTAAAAGAGCCGACTCAACAGACCTAATTCTATTAGAAAAAGACAAACATCAAATGAATTGGTCTTGGAACGACCGCGACGGTAAAATTCTTAATTCCAAAGATTTCTTTTGGGAAGTTGCTGCGCAAACCGACAGCTCTATCAAATTTGCTGTGCGCCTGTCACCAACCTCTTATATAGAACAAACCTACACCCTTAAGTCTAGCCAATATGTTGTAGGTTATTCTGTGAATATTGTAGGGATGGACAACTACATTCGCCGTGGTAATTCCGATTTTAAACTGAATTGGGATGCCGTCCTTCAAAAACAAGAAAAGGACATGAAGTGGGATTTGCAAAATTCTGCCATCGTCTATAAAATGCCAAATGAAGAACCAGTTAGTGTTACTTCAACGGAAGAAACTTCTGAGACACTCAAGAATAAAATCAATTGGGTAGGCTTTAAACAACAGTATTTCTCCGCCGTTTTAGCAAGCCAGTCAGACATTTTGAGCGATGCAAAAATCTCCATGAGTCTCCACGATGAAAGAGATTCCCACAACATAAAAAAAATGTCCGCTCAGTTGTTTTCAGAATACAAAGGTGAACCAACTAAAAACCTAAACTTTAGCTTTTACTTTGGACCAAACCACTATAAAACATTAGAAAATACCAATATAGGAGTTGCAAATGCCGAACTAGAACGCATCATTCCAATGGGTTGGGGTATTTTTGGCTGGGTAAATAGAGGAGTTGTAATTCCTGTTTTTGCCATGTTAGGCAATGTAATCGGTGAAATGGGTATCATCATTATGATGCTGACTTTCATCATCAAAATGTTCTTGTTGCCTTTGGTTTATAAATCCTACATTTCAACTGCTAAAATGCGTATCCTTAAGCCTGAAATCGATGAAATTAAGGAGAAACACGGCAGCGACATGCAAAAAGTACAAGCAGATAACATGGCTCTTTATAAAAAAGCGGGTGTAAGTCCGCTGTCCGGCTGTGTTCCGATGTTGTTACAATTGCCCATTTTGTTTGCCATGTTTCAGTTTTTTCCAGTGGCATTTGAACTGCGACAAAAATCATTCCTATGGTCTCACGATTTAAGTCGTTATGATTCTATCTTAGATTTTGGATTTACCATTCCATTTTTTGGTGATCATTTGAGTTTGTTTACCCTGTTAATGACCGTTTCAACCCTTATTTATACCCATTTAAACAATCAGATTTCTGGTGTTACAGGACAAATGAAGTGGATTGGATACTTTATGCCAATCATCTTTTTGGGTGTATTGAACGATTATGCTTCCGGTTTAACTTGGTATTATTTTGTGAGTAACATGATTACTTTTGGTCAGCAATACGTTATCCGTAAAATGGTGGACGATAAAAAATTGCATGCCCAAATTAGCGAAAGCCGCAAAAAGCCTGTGGTGAAATCCAACTTTCAAAAGAGGATGGAAGCTGCCATGAAAGCCAGTCAGCAGAAAACCAAAAAACGCTAAGAAATACGTTGGTAATACTTTCCCGGTAATACCTGCAATATTCCTTTTAATTCCAATTCCAATAGCCCGAGTGTTAGCCTATGCAATGGCATATCACTGTAATTTAGCAGTTCGTCGATGTGCAGTTTTTTGCCCGTTAAGATGTGCAATAGGTTTTTTTCATCTTCATTTAGATTGGGGAACAATTCAATTTGTTTTGTAGGAACTTCTTTTAAAGCATGACTCCATTTCATACAGCGAATGAGATCCATTCCGTCTTCAATTAAATGAGCAATGTTTCGTTTAATCAGCGCATTGCATCCATTTTCTGGGCTTTTGTAGGGATGTGAGGGGATGGCAAATACCTCTCGGTCGTAACTGTGTGCAATGTGCGCCGTGGCCATACTTCCACCAGTTAATTTACTTTCAACCACAATCAAAGCATCACTCATTCCTGCCACAATTCGATTTCTGCGGGGAAACAAATCAGGGTGCAACGCAGTTTTAATGGGCATTTCGCTGATGATGCTTCCATTTTTATGCAACATTTCTTCTACTGTTTGCCGATGATTGCTCGGGTAAATTTGGTCCAAGCCGTGGGCCATAACGCCAATGGTTTCCAATCCGTTTTGAAGAGCGGATTTATGTGCTTGAATATCTATACCATAAGCCATGCCACTGATAATCTGAATTCCACAGGTTTGCAATTGTTCCACTATTTGTTGCACCATTTGTAAACTCTGTACCGATGGCTTCCGCGTTCCCACAATAGATACTGTCCGTGGATGATTCAACTGGGCATTGCCTTTTACATAAATCAATACCGGACTATCAATGAGTTGTTTTAAACGAATGGGGTAGTCTGCACTGCTAAATGGAATAATATTGATATTGTGTTTTTCGCAATATTCTATTTCTGTTTCTGCGCGCAAAAACAATGATTCCGAAACCTGTTTAATCACAGATATATGCGTTGGACCAAGTCCATCTATATTCAAAAGTTCATGCTCTTTGGCTTGAAATACAGCTTCGGCAGAGCCAAACCGATGTATCATCGATTTCGCTAAAATGGGACCAATGCCCTTTAAAAATGTAAGTGATATAAGTCTATTAAGTTCAAGATTGGAAGTCATTACTTCCAAAGATACTTAATCGTTTAGTTTTAACACAGCCATGAAGGCGCTTTGGGGAATGTCCACATTACCAACAGAACGCATCTTCTTTTTACCTTCTTTTTGCTTTTCTAATAATTTGCGTTTACGACTAATGTCACCACCATAACATTTGGCAGTCACGTCTTTACGAAGGGCAGAGATGGTTTCACGGGCAATGACTTTTGCTCCAATTGCTGCTTGAATTGCAATTTCGAACTGTTGTTTTGGAATCAAATCTTTGAGTTTTTTGCAAATCTTTTTCCCTAAATCGAACGCATTGTCCTTATGAATGATGGCACTCAAGGCATCCACTTGTTTTGCATTCAACAAAATATCCATTTTTACCAACTTGCTTTCTTTGTATCCAATAGGGTGGTAATCAAAACTCGCATACCCTTTTGAAATGGTCTTCAAACGATCATAAAAGTCAAATACAATTTCAGCCAAAGGCATATCAAACGACAACTCAACACGATCAGAGGTCAGGTAAACTTGGTTTTTTAGAATTCCACGTTTATCTAAACACAAACTCATTACAGGACCAACCCAATCTGACTTGGTGATGATGGTGGCACTGATATAAGGTTCTTCTACGTAGTCTATTTTGTCTGGAGAAGGCAAATCGCTCGGATTGTTAACAGGCAATGTTTCCCCTTTGGTGGTATAACAAATATAACTCACGTTCGGTACAGTAGTAATAACCGTCATACCAAACTCTCTTTCCAAACGTTCTTGAATGATTTCTAAGTGTAACATCCCCAAGAAACCACAACGGAAACCAAAGCCCAATGCAGCAGAACTTTCAGGTTCAAAAACAATGCTGGCATCGTTGAGTTGTAGTTTGCCCATGGCTTCCCGCAATTCTTCAAAATCTTCGGTGTCTACTGGGTAAATCCCTGCAAATACCATCGGTTTTACGTCTTCAAATCCGTTAATAGCAACGGTCGCTGCATTTTTAAAGTCGGTAATGGTATCACCAACTTTCACTTCTTTGGCATCTTTAATGCCTGAAATGATATATCCTACGTTTCCTGCTCCAACGTAATCACGGGGCAGTAAATTTAATTTTAGAACACCTGTTTCATCGGCAATATAATCCATGCCAGTGTTCATGAACTTAACATGCTGTCCTTTACTAATAGAGCCATCCATCACACGGTAATAGGCAATAATTCCGCGGAAAGGATTGAATACAGAATCAAAAATCAATGCTTTTGTAGGTGCATTTGGATCGCCTTTTGGCGCTGGAATACGATCTATAATGGCTGCTAAAATATCAAAAACCCCAACTCCAGTTTTTCCACTGGCATGGATGATTTCTTCACGTTCACAACCCAACAATTCCACAATTTCGTCTTTTACTTCCTCGGGCATGGCTCCGGGTAAATCTATTTTATTGAGAACAGGAATAATGGTTAACCCATGTTCCAATGCCATAAATAGATTTGAAATGGTTTGAGCTTCAATACCTTGAGCAGCATCTACAATCAAAAGAGCACCTTCACATGCTGCAATAGAACGACTCACCTCGTAGCTAAAATCTACGTGACCAGGAGTATCAATCAGGTTTAATATGTATTTTTGGTTGTTTAGCTCATAATCCATCTGAATGGCATGGCTTTTAATGGTAATTCCACGCTCGCGCTCCAAATCCATATCGTCCAATAACTGCGCTTGCATGTGCCGTTTATCAATGGTTTTGGTGTATTCCAAAAGACGATCGGCCAATGTGCTTTTCCCGTGATCGATGTGTGCAATGATGCAAAAGTTGCGGATGAATTCCATAATAACATGCAAATATACGCAATTTTAAAGGCTATTTTTAGGTTCCTGTTGAGAGATTCAGCCTATTTTCTCTCTTTGTTTTGGGGGATGTTTTGAAGTGGTCATAAAAACTTTTTCAACACTCAAGCCATTTCAAACTAGCAGAAATAGAGTTCTGATTTATTTTGCCTCAAGAACTAAATTCATTTCACTGTTTTGGAAAATACACCGTGTGCCTTGAATCAATGGATTCTCCAGCTTCATTTTTACCGGGTATCCATTTTGGTGCAGTTTTAATTATGCGGATGGCTTCGTATGTGTATTCTGGGCATTTTTTGTTCTCATCTAAAACCACAAAACCACTCGCGGTTCCGTCTGTTTTTACAGTGAACTTTATGATGGATTTCCCCTTAATTTTCGCAATTTTACAGCGTTGTGGCTCTACAAAATTCTTTTGTAAAAATTGATGCCAAGCCACTAGTCCACCTTGAAATTGTGGCGTAACGGGAGGATTTTCAAACGGATCTAATGGAGTAACATTTTCTACCATGGGTTGTTCGTCACCAGACATTTCATCTTCTAAAATGGGCAGTTCATTTATTTCTTCTTCTTTGTCACCTTCCACTACTCTTCGGTCAATAACCTTTAAATTTATCCCTGATTTCAGTGTTTTAACCCGAGGATTCAATTTGCGCAATACCGATACCGTAATGTTGTATTTATTGGCAATACTTAAAAAACTTTCTCCCGATTCAACTTTATGATACCTTTCAATTCCACCAATTAAGCTGGTGTCTCCGTTGCCATTTACTCCCTTTATGACCGTCCCTCTTGGAATGACCATCAATCCCATTCCGGGTTTTAAGACCTTCACACCAGGATTCAATTTTCGCAACATCGAGACATTCATGCCATAATTTTTTGCGATACTCACAAAACTTTCTCCCTTTTTTACACCGTGTCTTTTAGTTGGAATTTTACTGATGTCAATTGAAGTGTCATCGCCGGATTGTGCAAATACCGGCTGGCCAAAAACCAAAAACAAAGCAATTAAAAGAATTCTCATACAACAAATTTAACGGTAAAATCGCAAAATCTATATGAAGCCTTTATAGTTTAAAAATAGTCCAACTGGCCAAATAGCCTTCTTCCCAGCGGTATTCAATGTCAAAATCTATGACAGTTTCCAACAAAAATTGCGCACGAATGCAGCCTTGTTCTCTCAATTCAAAAGGCAAAACGTAAAATCGATCTCTATAATCTACTTCCTTTTTTCCATAGGCCTTGTACATGGCTTCCTTGCAGGTCCAAATGGCAAGTAAACCTTCCAATCGGTCTCCTGAAAGTTCATCGAGCTCGCGCTCCGAGCAAAATTTAGTGGCTATTCTTTCTAGCTGAGGTCGTTTGGATTCCAAATCTACTCCAATGGAAAATTGCTCGTGCTCGCCCCACAGCAAATAATCACCGGCATGACTGTAGTTTATATGTATGTCGGTTGGCTCCAAAAAAGGCTTGCCGAATTCATCTTTTACGATAGTTTTTGAGGGATGTAGGTAGGTGTTGAAACCCGATATTAACTCACGTTCTTTTTCACGGCCTTTTTTGTGGGTGCTGAAAATGTCGTAATTTTGGACGGACAACGGAGTGGATTTCCACAGCCACAAAGAGGCTCCCGAATCTGAAGTCCACGATTTTACCACACCCATGAGCGCAAAAATAACGGTTTTACTGAAGAACACCTTTACCGGACATAAACAGTCGGTTTATTGCATGTGTTTGGATGGCAAAGGTGGTTTTTTCTCCGCCGGTTCTGATGGTTATATTGTACATTGGGAATCATCAGAATCCACCACCGGTGTGCTGTTTGCTCAAATACCAGAAGCTGTTTATTCCGTTTCTTACTTGCCCCATTCAAATACCATTTTAGCAGGAACACAATTTGGTCAGTTGTATTTTTTGCAAAAAAAAACATCCCCCAAAATGGTAAAAATTGCAACTCATGGTATATTTTGGATTTTAACGGTTCCCGGTGGCAATCTGTTTGTTCTTTTGGGGGATGGGCAATTGTGTGTCATGTCTCATGCCGGAGAAATTCGGAAAATGGTGCAACTTTCAATCAAATCCTTGCGTTACGCTGCGTTAACGGAGAAGGGCAATGTGTTGATTTGCGGCAGTGAAGGAGTAGTTTGGGAAATGGACACCGCATTAAACATCCTCCAAAAACAAAAAATCGATGATTCTAGCATATTTCGTGTGTTGGAATGGAACAAACAGTGTATTTATGCCGGACGTTCCGCAAAAATTGGGCAATGGAATTCCGAAAATGAAGTCAAAAAAGTGGTGGATGCCCATTGGTTTACCATTCATGCCTTGAGTGTTAGTCCTAACGGGAAATGGCTTGGAAGTGGCAGCATGGACAAAAGCATTAGGTTGTGGGACGAGCAATTCAACTTGTTGAAAGTGATAGACCTAGTAAAGATACAAGGGCATAAAAGCTCTGTGAATGAAATTTTGTGGCTCTCGGATACCGAATTTGTGTCTTGCAGCGACGATGCACACATTAAGTGTTGGAAAGTTGAAGTACAAGAGCCACAGAATTAAAATATTTTTGTATCGTGTTTTATAGGGTAGTATTAATGGTTCTATTTTTTAGCCTAGCCTTGAATGGTTGGGCCGAAAGAAATATTGTGCCCGATACTACTGCACCCGATTCTACTGAAATTGTGCTAATTGGAGGAAGGTATGTGTTTATGCAGTCGGGTTTTCCGGTTGAAAAACGCACCCTACAATACCAAAATTTAAATGGATTGGTAAACGATATTCAGTATGGAATAACCGACGAAATTACTCTTGCGGGTGGATTAGTTCTGCCATTTTACGCATATATCGCCCCGCAATATTCAGTGGAAGTAGCAAAAAATCAACGCATGATTGTGGGAGATGTATTGACATCTAGTTTGATTTCTGAGAACGACGTTTTTATAAGAGCCAATTTAATTTACGGAGGATATACCATTGGAAACATAGACAATCACGCAACTTTAGCCATGGGGTATTTGTCAACAAATCGCTTGCCGGAAGGGTCTTTGGTTTTTCAGTTTGGGGGATGCAAACGCTTGAGCGAGCGCATTTTTCTGTTAGGGGAAATGTGGTACTCATCGGGTAGGCAAAACATGCCGCAGGTAAATCAATGGGTATACGGCTCGGCGGGACAACGCCTGTTGGTAGACGAAAGCAATCCGCTCACCTCGCCATTTGTATTGAAGCCCAAAGATATTTTGGTGCCAAGAAATTCTATTTATGCAAACGTACAATTTCGCTTAATCAGCACTAAAAATTCCAATAAAAGTTGGTCTTTTGGCTTGATGTATTTCGGGAATTGGGGAGGTGAATATTTGGAACATGGTCCGTACGGAGAGGTTCGAAAAGTGAATAATTTGTACAATTTGCCCTTGCCCAGCATCAGTTTTATTCAACGAATTGGAGATTTTAGGCCTTCAAAATTGAAGAACCCACTGCGGAAATAAAATCCAATATCTGTGTATATTTGCGCCATGATTTTATCCGATAAGCGCATATTAGAGGAAATTGAAAAGGGAAGCATTATTATTGAACCATACAACCGCCACGATTTAGGCAGCAACAGTTACGATGTGCATTTGGGTAAATATTTGGCCGTATACGAAAGCGAAGAGTTGGATGCCAAAAAACACAATACCATTCGGCATTTTGAAATAGGAGAGGAAGGATTTGTTCTCCAGCCCGATATGCTTTATTTGGGCGTTACATTGGAATATACAGAAACGCATGCCCATGTTCCATTTTTGGAGGGCAAAAGCAGCACAGGGCGCCTTGGCATCGACATTCACGCCACCGCAGGCAAAGGCGATGTTGGATTTTGCGGAAACTGGACCTTGGAAATATCGGTAAAAATGCCAGTGCGCGTTTATGCGGGCATGCCCATCGGACAATTAATCTATTTCCCTGTTGATGGCGAAATTTTGGTGCCTTACAACGCCAAAAAGAATGCAAAATACAGCGGCCAACCCAACCGTCCCGTAGAAAGCATGATGTGGAAAAACTCATTTTAATCAAAATTATTTGCAGAAACAGCAAATAAAACCGGCACTTCGACTCCTTCGTCGCGGTCATTGAGCAATCAAAGAGAGTCGAAATGCAGTGACCTGCTTTGAGGTTATCCATTGAACAATTCTGAATTATCTGCACCATTTAAGGTCACTGCACACTACAGGTGGCTGAGGCACTCGAAGCCCCGGCTTCTTCTGCACAATCCCTGACCCCCCAATTTAAATATTTGCAGAATATAAATCTCCCCTCTGCCCGCGGAGGGGTGTCAGCCGTAAAATTATACTTCAAACTGAAAAAAATTTATCTCGGCTGACGGGGAGGTCTTGCCAGTCTATGCAAAATTTGTTTCGTAGACGCGATTAATCGCGACTCTACGAATGAAATTGTAATTCAATAACCTATAAATACCCATTATCTATCAAAAACTTCGCAACATCAAACTCGTCTTTGCCAATGGATGAATTCACCGTGAAAGTACGGTTGTCTTTAAATGTTGTAACCGTGTATTCATGCGATGTTGCTCCCCTAGCAATAGCCGTTGCTACGTCCGTCCCGTTGGGAAGACTTACCTGGTAATACGTAAAAATGGTTCCTTCTTTTGCTTCTATGCGCTTATTTATATTACCCACTTGCTTAAAATCCTGATTAATCAAGTTTCCAGAAATTTGAATCGTTCCAAAACGGTTGCGTTGCACCAACGGTGAATTGTTTTGACCTACATTCGGCTGAATTACCTGCGTGCGTCCATTCCCTTGCACTACCACCACAGTACTGCCGTCAAATGTCGGCTGTGGATTTTGTGCTACCAGTTTCTCTTCACCAGCAGGATTCAAAAACCCATCTTTAAAAAGCCCCTCTGTTGCAATCGTTTTTTCAAATGAACCTCCTAAGGTATTTGGGACATACGCTTTTCTACCTGAGCCCACAAAAATGAATTCGAAATACGACAAATTCCGCACATTTGGCATTTCTTGATTGGACACAAATCGAGTCCAAAACGCTTCGGTACTATCCATGTTTTTTACAGTGCCTTTCATCACCGTACCCATAAAAGTAGATTCCACAATGTACAAACAAATCGGGTTTCCTTTATAAAACAAGGTATCCAAACTGACGATTGCTTTGTTTCTTTTAAAGGATTTCAGCTTTGCTTCTTCGTGTTTTTTTAATTCCTTTTCAGTATGTTGACTGCTCGCTATGCTGGGAATTCCAAAAGCTAAAATCGATAAGGTCCAAAAAATAATTTTCATGTGCAATTTTTACAAATATAAATGATTCGTTTTTGGCGTACGCCATTAAATGGGTTCAATTTTGGCGATTTTTTGCGATATTTCGTAAACCGCAGGACAAATTATGGCGTTTTTTTCTAATAAATGCAAGTGAGTGTGCATTTTACGGTGATTGGTGTGCGGATATTCTCGGCAAGCTTTGGGACGATCGTCGTAAACAGAACAATAATTATCTGAACTCAAAAATGGGCAAGGGGTTGATTTGAGGCCATAGATGTCATCTTTATCACGAACCAGATATTCACTTACAAAAGCCGATGTTTTCATACCCAACGCTTTGGAAAGTCGATCAATGTCTTTTTCAAAAAACATCGGACTTGTGGTTTTGCAGCAGTTGGCGCATTCGAGACAATCAATTTTTTCAAAAACAGTATCGTGCAAGCGCTCAAATTGTTGATCTAAATCTTTTGGGGGATTCGATTTTATGCGTTGAACGGCAGTGATGAACGCTTTTTTCCAAGGTTTAAACTTGTAAAATAATAGATCTGGCGATATCATCCTTCAATTAAATCATATTTTTCTAACAACTTCAGGAATACGGCAAAATCTTTGGGGTATTCTGCAACCACATTAATGGTATTTCCCGATAAATTTTGAAACGTCAATTCGCGCGCATGCAAGGCAAAACGAGAGATGAGAGCAGTGTCTTCGCCAGAAACTTTCCTTTTGATGGTGCTAAGGGTTGGAATGGTGCTTCGATATAAGGTATCACCCGCGATTTTCGCATTTTGTGAAGCCAAATGTACCCTTATTTGGTGCAATCGACCAGTACGTGGGATACAGGAAATCAAAGTGAAATGACGGTATTCTTTGATGGTATTGAAAGTAGTTTGGGCGGGTTTTCCAAAGACGCGGTCGATGCGAATTTTGCCTATAATTTCAGTGTTGATCGGCAAGTCCACTTCGAGATTGTCGAACTGAACCCTTCCATCGGCAATTGCGTGATATCGTTTGAAAATGGTTCTCTTTTCAAACTGAATGGCAATATGTCTAAATGTTTCTGCATTTTTCGCAATGAGTAACGCTCCTGATGTTTCACGGTCAATGCGGTGACATAAAATGCTGTCAGGCCAACGTTTGCGGCTCCATTCCATTACTGGCTCGGCGGTGTATTTACCGCGTTCTGGCAGTGAAGGCACAAAAGGAGGTTTGTTAATGACCACCCAGTCATCGGTTTCTTGTATGATTTGTATGACCTGTTTTTGGCTCATTTGTTCATTAAACTCAGGCGAATTCTCGTAAGAACTTGTTTTGTTTGACGAGGGAAATCCCCATCCATCATCCAAGAATAATAACTTGGTTCCTGCTGCAACACTTGTGTTAAAGGTTTGCCTTTGTGTTTTCCGAAATTAAAAACGGCTTCTTTTTTTTCATTATATACAAATCTCCCTGCAAGGTCAACAAAATGATTTTGGCCGCTAAACTCATGGAGTCCTTTCATTTCTTGGGGGATGTCTGAATATTTCTCTATTTGAGCTTTAATAATTGCCCATGTAGCCAGGGCGTCGGCCTCGGCAGAATGTGCGTTTTCGAGAGTTTGATCGCAGTAAAACTTGTATGCCGCCGATAAGTTTCGGGGTTCTTTTACGTGGAAAATGCGTTGTGCATCTACAAATTTCCGATTGTCGATGTCAAATTCAACCCCTGCACGGTAGAATTCTTCTACCAACAATGGAAAATCAAATTTGTTAGAATTGAATCCACCAAAATCACACTGCTGTAAAAACTGATAAATTTCTGGTGCCAGTTGCTTAAAACTTGGTTTATCGGCCACATCGGCATCATAAATTCCATGAATTTCACTCACTACTTTTGGAATGGGGATGGTGGGATTTATGCGGTAGGTGCGCAGTTCTTCGTCCGCATTGGGATAGACTTTGAGCATGCAAATTTCAACAATTCTGTCGTGGGTGATGTTTAGTCCAGTGGTTTCTAAGTCAAAGACTACCAAAGGTCTGGTTAGATTTAATTTCATGCTTCAGGGTCTAAAATATCGGGTCGTAAATTTTTTGTTCTTTCAATGGATTGGTCAAAGCGCCATTCTGCAATTTTTGCGTGGTTTCCACTCAGTAAAATCTCGGGAACTTTCATAGATTGAAATTCTTCTGGACGAGTATACAGGGGAGGTGCCAATAAGTTATCTTGAAATGAATCATTTAATGCAGATTCTTCATTGCCCAAAACGCCGGGCAGTAATCGTACAATGGAGTCTGTTATGGCAGCGGCCACAATTTCGCCACCACTGAGTACAAAATCGCCCATTGATATTTCCATTGTAACATATTTTTCACGAATACGGTGGTCTATTCCTTTATAATGACCACAAATCAAGATAATATTCTCAAGGGTAGACAGGTGATTTGCTTTAGCTTGAGAATAGGTTTGTCCATCGGGACTTGTATATATGATGTGTTGATAGGTTCTTTCTTTTATGAGGGATTCCAAACAGGCTGCCAGTGGTTCGGGCATGAGCACCATACCAGCGCCACCACCAAAAGGATAATCGTCTATTTGTTTGTATTTTCCGATGCCATAATCGTGCAGGTTGTGCACTACAATGGTTGCGAGTCCTTTTTCGACAGCTCTTTTGGGGATACTGTGTTGCAGTGGACTATGCAATAATTCGGGAACGGCAGATATGATGTCAATCCTCATGATTTTCTGGATCTATGATGCCATCTGGTAAATCCATGGTCAAAGTTCGGGAATTTTCATTCACATCGCGAATCCATGTTTCAACATAGGGAATCAAGAAGTCACGATTTTCACTAGAAACGGTTATCATGAGTTGGCCGGGATAAGCTTCTATGGATGTGATTTTGCCAATGGATTCATTTTGAGCATTGAAAATGGTAAATCCAACGAAAGAAAAATCGTTGGTTTCTTCAACGAAATCGGCTTCAATGGCGACTTCACAATGAACCAATTCTTGGGCAAAGGTTTCGTTGTTAACGGTGTGTAGCGTTAATATTTCTTGGGTAGAATTTTGTTCTTCAATTAAAAAGGGGACACCAATTCCGTCGATAATGACAAAAAGGGTATCCCCAATTTCTGGGATGAGGTCTTCATCATCCCAACGAACTATAACATTGCCTTTGTATCCGTGTTTGGAAACAATTTTCCCAATCAAATGGAGTTTGGGTGGCAAAAGATTCATTGATTATTCAGCTGAAGTTTCTTCAGAAGGAGCCTCTTCGGAGGTAGCTTCTTCGGTAGTAGCTTCTGAATCTACGTTTCCTTCTTCAGTGCTTTCTTCTGTTGTTTCTTCTACTGCAGGTGCGTTTGCTGCTTCTTCAGCCGCTGCTTTAGCGATGATTTTAGCTGCAATATCGTCTTTACGTTTTACTTCTGCTTTGAAAGCATCGGCACGTTTTTGAGCATCTGCTGCTGACAATCCGTCGCGTTTTGCTTGGATTAAACCTTCTTTTTCAGCGGCCCAAGCTGCAAATTTTTGGTCTGCTTGTTCTTGGGTAATGGCGCCTTTAAGTACACCTACTTGTAAGTGTTTCTTGTAGTTGGCTCCTTTGTAGGAAAGAATTGCTTTTACGGTGTCTGTTGGTTCAGCACCAGCTAAAAGCCATTGGGTCGCTTTAGCGACGTCTAAGTGAATCGTTGCAGGGTTGCTTACGGGATTGTAGGTTCCAATTTTTTCAATGAAACGGCCATCTCTTGGAGCACGCGCATCTGCCACTACGATATGATAAAAAGCTCTTCTCTTTCTACCATGTCTCTGTAATCTAATTTTTGTTGCCATTTTGTCTTTTTTTTATATACACCCCATCTCGTGGAATGCCCCGATTCTCCAAACGGGATGCAAATATACAATAAATATCTGAATTTTAGAATATTATGGTATCAAAAATGTTCATTCATAAACGAATAAACATCCCCCGAAACCAAAAAATAAAATTTCATATGTGGGCAATATGCCCTTCTTGGTTAAAGTTTTAGGCCAACTCTGAAAAATCCAACAGACGTTAAACCAGCTTCTGCAAAAAATCCACTTCCCTCAACCCCCAAAACACCACCGCCGTAAAATGTGGTAACATAATCGGATTCCAAATAGCTATCGTAATTCTCGTCGGTTACATTTAAAAAACCAGGACCCAGTATTGCTTTAACATAAAAATTAGAATTGTCGGTCATTGGGAAGTTGTATTGAATGGTTAAACCCGTTCCGAAGTGGTAACAATCTACTTGGTTTTCTTCTTCGAACAATGTACCGCTCCATGTGCTATAGGTTTGGTATTTTAGAGTTTGAAAACCATACGACAAGCCAAATTCAATTCCCAATTCTAGGTTCGGATTTGCAGTTACGGGTTTAGAAATAGCCATCATTAATCCCCATTTAGCTCCTTCTTCTACCATAACTCCATTAATGGGAACATCGGTTAATGAATAATCAGTTTCATCTAATATAGCAGATACAATTGTGGCACGGATAGGAAAACCCATGGTGAATTTCCCATTACCCCCACTTTTTTGTTGTTGAATGGGTGCCTGTTTCGAGCTTCCTGCATCGCTAGAGGATCCAGCCCATTGTGCTGTGCTATATTGTGAGATAAAAGCACATGCAATGATCGCTACTGTTTTTTTCATAAATCGTAAATTATAAAAATTACTTTTTACTTGGGGTGTCTTCAAAGAATTGTTCCACATTCATTCTCCAAACACTGTATGTCTTTGTCAAGCTACCTCTTGAACTGATGAAATAAATCGAATTTCCATCGGGTGACCAAACTGCAGAAGCATCTGTTCCTGGGTGAAAAGTCAATTGGGTTTCACGTGTTCCATCTATTTTAAACATGAAGATGTCTAAGTTTGTTGGTCTAGCCACAGATTTTGGAGTTGAACCGGTGCAAATAATGTATTTACCGTTAGGACTTACTTTAGGACTTGAAAAAGACCTGCGTGAATCAGTAATGTATTGCGTTTCAGCACCTGTTTCGATATCGATTTTCCAAATTTCAGTACGGAATGAGTTTTTAACCCTGCGGGTTACAAACATTTGTCTTGAATTTGTATTTGGCACTACAGAAGGATTAAATCCTTCAGAATATTGTGTCATTAAACCAGATTTGAAATCTACGCTCCAAAGAGAATAATTTCCTGCTGATTCTTTAGAGTAGAATAAACGTCCCCCATCATCAGAAAATTCTGGATTTACTTCATCTTCATTTGCCGCAGCAATCTGTCTTACTGCAGATCCTTTTTCAACATCAATCATATAAATGTTGTTGTTTGCTGAACTACCTACACCAACACGGTCTGAAAACGCCAAGTAACGACCATCTTTAGAATAAGAAAAATCGAATACGTCATTTCTAAACGTACGCTGCACCGCTGCAGCTCCACCCTCAGTAGAACGAATGTATAAATTGTTTGAATTGTTGTTGCTTCCTAAAAAAGTGAAATTTTTACCGTCTGGGGAAAGGCTCAAGAATGTAGCCGTATTCCACATCAAAAATTCGGTGCGTTGTATGGTATTGCCATTTTGGATAGACTCAATATTTATCCTCGTTTCTGGACCCTTTACAATGTCACTTTCTTTGGTTAATTGTGTAAAGTTTACACCACCTTCTTCGGGAGCTGTAAGTGTGGTGAAAATATCGTTTGAGTAAACAACTCTTTGTCCTCCACATTGGATTAATCCAAATGTTACAACCGCAATGGCCGTTAAATTTAATATGGTTTTTGCTACTGGTCTCATAAATGGTTTTATAGTTTGATTTTAATTTTCAAATGTACTTAAAAATTCGATTTATATCGAATTTAATACTATTTACGTCGCATTTTTGTCACTTTTAGTAACATTTACATCCAATATCAAATACTTAGAACCAAACTGTTGGATTTTTATTCAATAAAATAATTGCAAAACCCCCAATTTTATAACAAACATAGAAATTAAAGTATTCGCATTTTGGCAAATTTCAATACCAACGTTTTCATTCCAATCTGTTCAAAATTTACTTGGGCTTTCCGACTGTCGCCTTGTCCTTCTATCATTACAACGATGCCTTTGCCAAATCGTTGATGTTGGACCGCATCTCCATTTTTCAATTCGGATATATCAGCGGCCACAAAATTTGGATCTTCGGGTGGCAATGGAACCGACGGTTTTTGTGTCGTGAAGATTCGGGTGTTTTGTGTCGGCTCACTTTTGAATACAACCGGATTGGGTGAATTTCCCTGAAATTGACTTGGTTTTTGCATGGATGATAAACTCATATCTAAATACGAAGATTCAATTTCCCCTAAAAAGCGCGAGGGTTCGCAATGCAATAAATTTCCATGTTTAAAGCGACTTGTTGCAAAACTTAAATACAATTTTTGCTCGGCCCGGGTAATGGCCACATAAAATAGTCTACGTTCTTCTTCCAACTCATTGCGGTTCATCAACGCCATTTGTGAGGGAAATAAGTTCTCTTCCATTCCTACTATATGTACTACAGGAAATTCCAATCCTTTGGAAGCGTGAATGGTCATTAGGGAAACACAGTCTCTATTTGGGTCTTTTTCTTTGTCGTCGTCAGTGTAAAGCGCCACTTTTTCCAAGAAATTTGCCAATGTTTTTTCGTCTTCACTTTCGTCGTCTTCTACAAACTCTTGAATTGAATTTAGTAATTCTGTGGTATTTTCATATCGTGAAATGCCTTCTATGGATTTGTCTTCGTAAAGGGTTTTCATTAAACCTGTACTTTTGGAAACTTCTGTTGCCAATTCATACGCATTTTTAGTGGCTAACCCGCCTCTAAAGCCGACAATCATCATTGCAAAATGAGAGAGTTTTGAAGCAGCCGAAGAAATATCTGGAAATTCATTTGCACGGGATATTACTTCCCAAATCCCAATATTTTGAGTGGTTGCCAAATACGCCAATCTTGTTAAGGTGGTAGCGCCAATGCCGCGTGCGGGATAATTTATAATGCGTTTTAAGGCTTCTTCGTCGTTGGGATTAATAATGACCCTTAAATAGGCCAATAAATCCTTGATTTCTTTCCGCGAATAAAAACTAACGCCTCCATATATTTTGTAATCGATATTTTGGCGTCGCAAGGATTCTTCCATGGCCCTGCTTTGGGCATTTGTGCGGTATAAAATGGCAAATGCTTTGTTTGGAAGATGCAAACTGTGTTTGTCTTCAAATATCAAGGATGCCACTTTGCGTCCTTCGTCGTTATCGGATGGGTTGCGGACGACTTTTATTTTTTCGCCATCTTCATTGGAGGTCCAAATATCCTTTTTTAGTTGGTTCTTATTGTGCCCTATTAAACTAGACGCTGCATTTACAATATTTTTTGTGCTGCGGTAATTTTGTTCGAGTTTAAACACCGCTACATCAGGATAATCGCGTTCGTAATTCAGAATATTTTGAATATTGGCGCCGCGGAAAGCGTAAATGCTTTGGGCATCGTCACCCACCACGCAGATATTTTGATTTACTGCGGCCAGTTTTTTGGTAATCATGTACTGCACCTGATTGGTGTCCTGATACTCATCGACCATGATGTATTTGAATTTATGTTGCCACTTGTTTAATACTTCTGGGTTTGTATCTAAAAGTTTGTACGTATTAACCAGAATGTCATCAAAATCCATTGCCCCAGCTTTAAAACAACGTTCGGTGTAGGTTTTAAAGATTTCACCAAAAAGTGGTCTGTTTGCGGCCTTATCTGAATTGGTTAATTCAGCGTTGTTGGCGTAAGCGGCTGCAGTAAGTAGGTTGTTTTTAGACAAACTGATACGACCCAAAACGAGATTGGCTTTGTAAACTTTGTCGTCTAAATTGAGTTCTTTTATGATGCTTTTAATTAGACTTTTACTGTCTTCGGTGTCGTAAATGGTAAATGTTTTTGGGTAGCCCAACTTGTCAGCCTCTTGT
>Ga0247843_1005135_pt1 | contig 18600 bp, 15 predicted proteins | sample LaCruzMarch2017__FD_192420 | JGI IMG/M metagenome (GOLD analysis project Ga0247843, IMG submission 192420) | Freshwater microbial communities from meromictic Lake La Cruz, Castile-La Mancha, Spain - LaCruzMarch2017_8m | ecosystem: Environmental > Aquatic > Freshwater > Lake | place: Spain...
AACGATAAATCGCCTTCCACTAAAACAGTTTCGCCTATATCAGTTGTGATTTCAATTTTTACTTTTGCCATAATTGTGATTTTGAAAACAAAAATAACAGGACAAAAGGGTTAACACACAAAATATTGCAGCGGGAACTATTTCTTAATAATTTGCACAAAAAATTAACATTTCAACTCCTTTTCTTATGCCAATTCTCTCCCTTAAAAAGCTATTTGTCGTCTTTTTGTCTGTTATTTATCTGTTTCCAACGTGGAGCCAGAAGAAAAAAGACGCAAAAACCATTATTGCTGCCAAAGAAGAGTCGAAAAGTGACCCATTCAATTCGGGTACTTTCAGTGGCTTAAAACTGCGCAGCATCGGTCCCGCCGTAACCTCCGGCCGTGTGGTTGATTTGGCCGTCAATCCTCGTAATCACAGCGAATATTATGTTGCAGTGGCGGCGGGCGGTGTTTGGAAAACTACCAATCACGGAGTCACTTACGAGCCTGTGTTTGATGGAGAAGGTTCTTATTCTATCGGTTGCGTGACCATTGACCCTTCCAACACTAATGCTGTTTGGGTAGGCTCGGGTGAAAATAATAACCAACGGGCTGCTAACTACGGCGACGGGGTCTATAAATCGGAAGACGGCGGCAAATCCTGGAAAAATATGGGACTTAAAACCTCCGAACATATTGGCCGTATTGTGATAGATCCCACCAATTCGGACGTCGTTTATGTGGCTGCTTATGGTCCGCTCTGGTCGTCGGGTGGAGAGCGGGGAATCTACAAAACGACTGATGGTGGCAAAACCTGGAAAGCTGTTTTAACGGTGAGTGAACACACCGGTTTCAACGAAATTCACATGGACCCGCGCAATTCCAACGTGCTGTATGCCACGGCGCACCAACGTCAACGTAAGGTATTTACCTACATCAGCGGTGGCCCAGAATCAGCTATTTATAAAAGCACTGACAGCGGAGCAACGTGGAATAAACTTACTCGCGGCCTGCCAAGCGGCGATGTAGGTCGTATCGGAATGGCAATATCTCCCGTCAATCCAGATATAGTGTATGCGGTCATTGAAGCAACCGAGCAAAACGGTGGCGTGTTTCGCTCTACCGACCGTGGTGCGAGTTGGAATAAAATGGGTAGCTATTCCACTTCGGGAAATTATTACCAGGAACTATTCTGCGACCCCAAAAATGCCGACAAAATCTACATTACCGATACTTATTTTATGATGTCGGAAGATGGAGGTAAGACCATGAAACGATTGGGTGAAATGCATAAACACGTTGACAATCATGTGATTTGGCTTAACCCCAATAATACTGACCAATTACTGGTAGGTTGCGACGGAGGGTTGTATGAGAGCTATGATGGAGGTAAATTATGGCACTTTAAAGAAAACCTTCCCGTAACTCAATTTTACAAAGTTACTACTGACAATGCGTTTCCATTTTACAATGTATTGGGCGGAACGCAGGATAATTTCAGTCTGGCAGGGCCTTCACGTACCACAAGTGCCAATGGTATTGTCAATGAAAACTGGATAGTTACGCAGGGAGGCGATGGGTTTGAATCGCAGGTGGACCCGCAAGACCCCCAAATTATCTATGCCCAATCACAGTACGGAGGCTTGGGGCGTTTTGATAAAAAAACGGGGGAGAGTGTAGATATTCGCCCTGTTGAATTGGAAGGAGAGCCTGCATATCGTTGGAACTGGGATGCTCCCTTGGCAATTTCCCAACACAAACCCACTCGATTGTATTTTGCTGCCAATAAAGTATTCAGAACGGACGACCGCGGCAATACCTGGAAAGTCATAAGTCCCGATTTGAGTCGGCAGATTGACCGTAACAAACTCCCCGTCATGGGAAAAGTATGGAGTATGGATGCGATTTCCAAAAACAGTTCAACCGACATTTACGGAAACATTACGACTGTTTCAGAATCGAAATTGGATGAAACTCTCCTGTACGCAGGCACTGATGACGGTCTTATTCACATTACCGCCGACGGAGGTCAAAACTGGACAAAAATTGATGTCAACGGCATTGCAGGCGCCCCGGAACGTACCTACGTAAACCAAATTTTGGCTTCTCAACATGATAAAAATGTGGTATACGCCACTTTCAATCATCACCGCTATGGTGATTTCAAGCCTTATTTTTATAAAAGTACAGATCAGGGAAAAACGTGGACCGCACTGCAAAATAACCTTCCTGAGCGCGGCACGGTTTATACTGTGGCAGAAGACCATCTAAATGCCAACTTAATTTTTGTCGGAACGGAGTTTGGCTTATTTTTCAGTATTGACGGCGGCCAAAAATGGATACAATTAAAAGCTGGACTCCCCACGATTGCAGTGCGTGATTTGGACATCCAAAAACGCGAAAATGACCTTGTTTTAGCCACTTTCGGACGTGGTTTTTACATTTTAGATGACTATACTCCTCTTCAAAACCTTAAAAAAGAAGATTTGTCCAAAGACGCGTTCATCACTGCCATAAAAGATGCTTGGCAGTTTTTGCCTTCACAGCCGTTGGGGTTGAGGGGGAAAGGATTTCAGGGGGAAAGCTACTTTTCAACGCCTAATCCGACCGTTGGTTCTGTGTTTACTTATTATCTCAAAGACGACATTAAGACCCTAAAGGAAAAACGAAAAGAGCGTGAAAAAGCATTAATGGAAAAAAATCAATCCGTTTTCTATCCGTCGATTGATTCGCTCCGTTTGGAGGAAACTCAACCTGCTCCTTATTTACTTTTTACCATTACAGATGAAAGCGGCAATACGGTTCGTCGCCTTAAAGCTCCTGCAAAGAAAGGCTTACAGCGCATCACGTGGGATTTTCGCTACGATGCTCCTGATCCGGTCAATTTCAATGAGCCTGATCCAATGAATTTTTTCTCCGGTCCCGACCTCGGAGCCATGGCCTTTGCGGGAAATTATAAAGTGTCGCTTAGTAAATTTGAAGATGGTCTATTTACTGAACTTGTCACCGCACAGCCGTTTAAGGTAGTTTCTTTAAATACTGCTACCCTGCCTGTTACCGATAAAAAAGCGTTGGAAGCTTTCACTCAAAAAGCGGCATCGCTTGTTCGTGCTTTGGGAGGTGCCCAGGGAGTATATGGAGAATTGAATAATAAAATGCGCTTTTTGAAGGCCGCTTGGCAAAGTACGCCAAAAGCTTCGGCGGAGCTGCAAACCCAACTTCTCAGCATTGAAAAGCAATTAACGGCTCTCAGTAACGCTCTCTACGGTGACCGTACTTTGGAGCGACGTGAGTTTGAAACGTTGCCTTCCATCAGTGAGCGCGTAGGTCGTATTCAAGGAAACCTCGTCAGTACGTCGGCTGCTCCAACGCAAACCATGCTTACCTCTTACCAAACGGCAGCGAAACAGTTTACCGCACTTCTGACCGACCTTCGTAAAACCCAAAATGACATCATAGCGCTGGAAATGGCTCTTCAAAGTGCGGGAGCACCTTATACGCCGGGGCGTTTTCCTAACTGGAAAGAGAATTGATTTTTGAACTCACGTTTGACCTCCTGAAAGATTAACCTCAATATTTCAGGAGGTCAAGGCAACTACTAAGGGTTTCGTACTTCATAACGATTATCTATCTGAAAGTTATTACTTTTGCATAGATAGCATCGTCATTTTGCCCGTAGCAAGGCTCTAACTTTAATTCAATCGCTTCGTGAAAAAAAACCTCGCTTGGCTCTGTCTGCTGCTTTTTTTAGTGTTAGAAGGTTGCAAAACTTCCAAAAAACCACGAACCACTCCCCGCGATTTCGGCCCTATGGGTATGAAGCGTGAAATGCGTGCTGTTTGGATTGCAACCGTAGATAACATTGATTGGCCCAGTCGCAAAAACCTTCCTCCCGAACAACAACGGGAGGAGTTTGTGCGATTGTTGGAAGCGCATAAGCGTACGGGTATCAACGCTGTATTTGTGCAGGTCAGGGCTGCGGCTGATGCTTTTTACGCCAAAAGCGGCGAGCCTTGGTCAGAATGGCTGACGGGTAAACAGGGGAAAGCGCCGGAGCCGTTTTATGACCCTATGGAGTTTATGATTGAAGAATGTCATCATCGGGGAATGGAATTTCACGCGTGGCTCAACCTCAATCGCGTAGCTCACAAAGCGAGTAAGAGTATCAGCAATGAAAACATCAGTCGTAAACATCCGGAGTGGGTTTTTGAATACGATGGGTATAAGCTTTTTAATTTTGGCCTTCCCGAGGTGCGCGATTATATCACTGAAGTAACGGCCAACATTGTCAAGAACTACGACGTGGACGGGATTCACTTCGATGATTATTTTTACCCATACACAGCCACGGGGCAAACCCTTAAAGACCAAGCCGCTTTTCAGGAGTATGGAGGCCGATTCAGGGACAAAGACGATTGGCGTCGCGACAACGTAGACAAACTTATCAAACAAATCAGCGATGCCATCACCGCTGAAAAGTCGTACGTAAAGTTTGGAGTAAGCCCTTTTGGCGTGTGGCGAAACCGAAAAGAGGACCCGAGCGGCTCGGCCACCGAAGCCGGGCAAACTTCCTACGACAATCTCTATGCCGATACCAAAAAATGGATGAAGGCAGGATGGATAGATTACATGGTTCCGCAGATTTATTTCTCTACTAAATTTGATAAAATTCCCTTTAAAGTTCTCACTTTCTGGTGGTTGCAACACACCTATGGGCGTCATTTGTACATTGGACAAGGTGCCTATAAGGTAGGCTCCCAAGAGAGAGACAAAGCATGGGCCAATGCTTCCGAATTTTCAAACCAGATGCGATTCATTCGCCTGAATCCTGAAATTACGGGGAGTGTATTTTTTAGTTCTAAATCTTTAATTAATAACAAATTGGGACACGCAGACTCGCTCCGTACTAATTTTTACAAAGAGCCCGCTTTCCCGCCTACCATGCCTTGGAAAGACCGTGTGCCTCCTCGCTCTCCTCAAAACTTACAAGTGAATGACACCCGTGACGGGGTAGATTTGCGCTGGTCGATTCCCGAAACAGCTCGCGATGGCGACAAACCCCATTACTATGCGGTTTACCGTTACACAGATGGAGAAGAGCCGCGACTGCTCGCTGCCTGTTACGAAGGTCAAACCCGTGCCCTAGACCGTACAGCTGTCCGCAATCGACGTTATACGTATGCCATTACAGCGCTTGACCGGCTGCACAACGAGAGCGAAGCTGTACTTGCTACTGTCATGGTGAGGTCATCTATTCGAGCTTCAAAAAAACAATGAATTTGGAAGGTTTTTAATTTTCAAATTCTCACTTTTCTACTTTAACTTTCCAACCCGGACCGCTTTTAACGCCATATTTCGTTGAAAAATCTCCCATATTGATGGCAAACGAGAAGTTCATCAGGCTATTCAGATAGCTCATAATTTGTCCTTCGGGAACTTCACCAAAGGTGTTGGCAAATGGCATTTCGCCCTGAAACACTTGTTTATCGTTTTCCCACACCGTTATTTTTACTTTTTGCCCGGCTGTGATGTTTAACTTTTTGAATAGATCGGCAGAAATGTTGGTCCATACATTGCCGTACTGCACATCCAAAATTGGGATGTTTCCCACAATTGCATTGCCTTCAAGCACCGCTTTTTGAAACGGAATTTTAATCACTTCATTAGGCAGATGTTTTCCGACTTGTGTCAACGTAATTACTCCCGCTGCTAATCGTGCGGCTGTATAAGCATACACATCGCGCCCGTGAAAAGTATAGGAAGACTGGGAGTTTTTGCGGCGATTGACAGCTTCGTCAATTTCGTGAATTTCCTGAATGCCCAACGACTCAGTAATCAGCGTAAAGCTGCCGTTGTCAGGCCCCACAAAGAAATGCCCGCTTTTGGTTTTGAGAACAACTGATTTGCGTTCGGTACCCACACCTGGGTCTACTACCGATACAAATACGGTGCCTTGAGGCCAATAGGGAGCGGTTTGCTCCAATCGATAAGCCGCTTCCCAAATGTTATAAGCAGGGATTTCGTGGGTCAAATCAAAAAGACGAAGTGCTGGATTGACACCCATAGCTACGCCTTTCATGGCCGATACGGCGCCGTCTTTCAACCCAAAATCAGTTTGAAAAACGACGATTTTATTTTGAGAAAGCAGATGAAACGGAAGCAGGGAAAGGAGGAAAAAAGAGGTGATTGTTTTAATTAGTTTCATAAGTCAAGTAGTTGAAAAGGCCAATAAAACGTAAATGAATATGGATTAAAGGTAATTTAAGGATGAAACTTGATTTGGGTGTAAATGTTTGATAATGAAATTGTTAATAGTTGTTTTGGGATTTTTTATACTTAGTTGAGTTCTAATAATTTTCATGTCATTTTAAGATTAAGTAAAGGGTTAGATAGCCTTACAAAAGGGCTGTTGGGTTCAAAAATAATCTACTTTCCTTAACAATGGCTATATTTGTTGGCGTATTAACCATTTAGGTTACAGTCCCTTTAAAATTGATACTCTTTTAATTTGAGGCTTCAGACGGGGAGATAGATATAGATTATTAACTATTGAATAATGTTACAATTAAATTTCATCCGCGAAAACCGCGAGCTGACTATTGCAGGATTAGAACGCAAATATTTTAAAGGTGCTGCTGAAGCGGTAGACACATTATTGGGACTGGACAAGCAGCGCCGCGATACGCAAAGCGAATTGGACGCCACTTTGGCACAATCCAACACACTGGCTAAGCAAATCGGGCAGTTGATGAAAGAGGCAAGAAGCCGGGCCGCCGCTGCGGAAGAAGCCGAAGCGGCTAAAGCCCAAACTTCTACGCTGAAATTACGCTCTAAATCATTGGAAGAAAGCTTAAAAGAAGTAGAAGCACAACTTCAGTCAACATTGGTTTTACTCCCTAATTTACCTCATGAAAGCGTGCCCGAAGGCCGTACGCCCGAAGAAAATGTGGAAATATATGCGTGGGGTGAAAAACCAAGCCTTCCGGAAGGTTCTAAACCTCACTGGGAGTTGATTGAGCAATACGACATTATTGATTTTAAATTGGGTACTAAAATCACGGGAGCAGGATTTCCCGTTTATAAGGGCAAAGGAGCGCGTTTGCAGCGAGCCATGATTCAGTTTTTCTTAGACCAAGCCGTAGAAGCTGGGTATCTGGAAATTCAGCCACCTATTCTTATCAATGCCGAATCAGGTTTTGGAACGGGACAATTGCCAGATAAAGAAGGACAAATGTACCACGCTACTGCCGACGATTTGTACTTGATTCCAACGGCGGAGGTGCCCATTACAAACCTTTACCGGGATGTTATTGTCGCCGAGAATGATTTGCCCATTAAAAACGTGGGCTACACACCCTGTTTCCGTCGGGAAGCGGGGAGTTGGGGCGCGCACGTGCGTGGGTTAAACCGTTTACATCAGTTTGACAAAGTTGAAATCGTACAAGTGCGTAAGGCCGAAGAATCCTACGGGGCCCTCGATGAAATGGCTGAACACGTAAAAGGATTGCTCCAAAAACTGGAATTGCCGTTCCGAATTATTCGTCTTTGTGGCGGAGACATGGGCTTTACTTCTGCCTTGACGTTTGATTTTGAAGTATGGTCAGCAGCGCAGGCCCGTTGGTTGGAGTGCAGTTCTGTATCAAATTTTGAAGCTTATCAAGCCAATCGTCTGAAACTTCGTTATAAAACGGAAGGGAAAACACAATTACTCCATACGCTTAATGGTTCAGCGTTGGCATTGCCCCGTATTTTGGCAGCTTTGCTCGAAAATAACCAAACTCCCGAAGGAATTCACATTCCGAAGGCATTGGTGCCGTATTGCGGATTTGAAGTGATTAAATAAATAGCTGGAACGCTGATTTTTAAGATTGTTATGATTAACCTGTTTTATCATAATCATCATAAAAATCAGCGTTCTATTTGTTAAAGCTTTTTCAGCAATTCCACCACCGACGGTAAAACCTTAAACGCCGTTCCGTGTCGTATTCCTTCGGGAAACTTTACCCGGTCGGATACATCCTCCCACGTTTTGAGGTCTTTGGAGCGTACCGCTCCGTATTTGTGTTCGGTGTATTTGTCAAAATAAATGTATACATAATCGCCGACTTCCAAAGCGGTTGGCCCTTCAGCCCAATAATTTCCCGTGATAGGTGCTGAGACTTGGGTAGGATACGGGCCCAACGCGCTCTTGGCTTGGGTAACCCGAATATTTTTTTCTGCTGGCTTGGGATTTTCGTTTTTTACAAATAAGTAATAATCCGTTCCCTTCTCAAAAATCGTTGCATCAATTACGCTGAAATCAGGGTTGAAGAACATTTTTGTTTCGCTGAATGTCTTGAAATCGGGCGTAGTGACGTAATACATACGGTGATTTAATCCTTTTTCCCGCTCCGAATCAGCTACGTCGGAGTGCCTTCCCGGAATGGTGGTTGCCCAAAAAATCAGAAATAACTTAGTTTTTTGGTCGTAAGAGATTTCAGGTGCCCAACTGTTTTTAGCCGTGGGTTCGTGTTCCATGACGGGAATGGCCTTTTGTTCCGACCAATTTATCAGGTCTTTAGAAGAGGCATACCCAATGATTTTGTCTTTCCAACCGCTGGTCCATACCATGTGAAAGATGCCGTTTTTATCTTGATAGACACACGGGTCACGCATGAGTTTGTCTTTTCCTATGGCAGGTTGCAAAAACGATTTGCCTCCTTTGAGTGTCTGCCACGTCAGGCCGTCATTGCTGTAGGCAAAGTGCAATCCATCTTCGCCGTTACCGACAAAATAGGAGAAAAGATAGACTTCTTTCTGAGCTGTTGCTGAGAAAGCGAATAGAAGGAACAGACCCAAAAACCTGATTTTCATTGCTTATAACTTTAACTGAGATTTTATTCTACAAAAGGGTATCTATCATTTGCCTGAACTCTACTTTCTAATTTTTAAGCACCAATACAACGCCTCCAATGATAAGACTGATTCCCAAGACTCGCCAAATGTTGATTGTATGCACCGTAAAACCAACCCATCCGAAATGGTCAATCAAAACACCGGCAACTAACTGTCCCGCAATAATAAGGCACAGCAAATTGGCAGGCCCAATTTCTTTAACAATAAGAATAACCGTAAGGACATAAAATGCCCCGCAAGCTCCGCCTAACCATTTCCACCAACTGATGCTTTTGAATGTTTCGAGACTGGGAACAGACTCTTTATTAAAGAAAATGTAGCAGATTAACAGTAAACACAAACCTGTGGCAAACGAAATGATGGAAGATAAGATGGGGTTTTGCGTAGCAACTCGCAACTGAGAATTAACGCCCGATTGAAACGTATTGGTAACGCCAATCAAAAACGCCAAAAGTAGAAAAAAGTAATACATGGGAAGTCATTCAGGATGATGCCTACAAACTTCCCAAAAATTCAGCGGAATAAAAAACGACTTATTTGGATCGAATTGCTTCTACCGGATCTAACCTTGACGCTCCAAAAGCAGGGATAATACCCGCTACCACTCCGATGATACTGGATACGCTGAGTCCTAAGAGAATATTTTTTGTGGAAAGCACAATGTCGAGGCTTCCGAGTTGGATGAAAGATAATAAATAGACCAGCCCAATTCCTACTAGTCCGCCAATCAAACTTAAAAATATAGCTTCAAATAGAAATTGAAAAAGAATAAAATAGTTTTTAGCCCCGAGTGATTTTTGAATTCCGATCAGATTGGTGCGCTCTTTGACCGAAACAAACATGATATTGGCAATGCCGAAGCCGCCCACCAAAATAGAAAAACTCCCGATGACCCAACCTGCCAGAGTAATGATACCGAACAAGCCCGAAATCGCTTTGGTCGCGGCTTCGGGACGATTGATGGAAAAGTTGGTGTCTTGCGTAGGTTTCAAACCGCGTTTGGTACGGAGTAAGCCGGTAATTTCTGCTTCCAATTCTACCAAACCAGCATCTTCCGGTTGTCCTTTTGCTACAATGGTTACGGAGCTTCCGTAGCGATTTTGAAATGATTTGGCAAAAGTCAGAAACGGCATTATAACTTTGGTGTCAGGATTACCCGCAATGTCAAATAATCCTTTACCTTTCTTTTTTTGAATACCTACAATTGTGTAGTTTAAGCCTTTAACTTTAAAAGTTTTACCTATTGGGTCCTGGTCGGTCGGAAAAAGTGTTTCAGCAATATCTGCTCCAACAATAGCTACGCTTCGACCGGCGTCTATCTCTTGAGGCATAAAATACCTGCCTTTTTCTATTTCTATATCAGATACCTTATTATAATCGTAAGTGATTCCCTGAACTAGTGCGTCCATGCTATTATTGCCATTCTTGGCAGTCAAACCACCTTTAAAACCCTGCGCTACCACCGCTTCGGCTCCCTCCATTCGTTCGGCCAAAAATTTATAGTCACTGTAAGAAGTTTCCGGCCATTGAAAATACTTCCACCATTGAAAATCACCCCCAAAAACCCAGGGCCATTTTTGTACATAAACTACATCGGTACCAATGGAATCTAAACTCTGACGAATATTTTTCTCTAATGAATCTACAATCGTAAAAACGCCGATAATGGCAAAAATACCGACCGTAACTCCCAACAAAGAAAGTGTAGTACGCAAAATGTTGGAACGAAGTGCCTGCCATGCAAAACGCAGGCTTTCGAAGGTTTGGCGAAAAAAATTCATAGCCGTTAGTGATTAAGTAGTTACGCAATTTGTGTACTACCAACAAAATTCCACTTACAAATTCTAATTAGCAAACATTTTACACGAGTGGTAATCCCACAGTTTAATTGGTTTGTCATAAAATAGCCCCTGTTTTACAACCAATTCAGAAATTTAGATTTTCTTTGCATAAAACTACTCATAGTCAGCACTGTATTATTGTATGAAAATCAGTACCAACTCGCGCACAGACCTCATTGTTCATATTAGCCTCGTTGTTGCATTAGTTGTGGCATTATTTTTGGGATTCTTTTTTTTGTATTTACCTTTTACAACCAATCACGGACAAAGTATCACCGTACCGGACCTAAAAGGAATGAGTCTTGAGCAAATTGAAGATTATTTGGACGATCGTAACCTGCGTTACGAAATTGCAGATTGTACTTTTGTGGTAGGAGAAAAACCGTTGAGTGTCATTAGGCAGAGTCCTAAATCGGGGATGCGAGTAAAGGAAGGACGTAAAATCTATGTGTACATTACGTCAATGAATGCCCCGAATGTGAAGATGCCTCAATTGGTGGATCGGACTAAACGCAGTGCAGAAGCAGAACTGGCAAGACTGGGCTTACGATTGGGAACCATCAAATATGTTCCGGACCTAGCTCAGAATTCCGTCATGGAGCAATTCTTTAACGGACAAAAAATTCTGCCGGGAACACTCATTCCACAAGGCTCAAAGATTGATTTAGAAGTAGGTGACGGTATCGGAAATACGGAATTCGATGTTCCTGACGTTGTAGGTAAAACGCTTGATGAAGCTGAGTTTGTGCTGAGAGGCTCTAACCTTAAACGCGGACTCATTATGCCTGTAGATGACCCAAGTAAAGCCCCAGGAACAATTGTCAGACAAAACCCAGAAGCAGGGGCCGGCAATAAGATTCGCGTGGGCGATGTGGTAGATTTGTGGGTAGTCGGGCAGCCTGATACGCAACCGCAACAACAGAATGAATAATTTTAGAAGATTTAGTAGTAAAGTACCGAATGCTGTAATTCGGAAGTCAGAAGGGAGTGATTGGAGGTTACTATTTGCCTTTTTGCTTGTCTTTGCAGTTGTTTTTACCTTGCCTGTCTACGCGCAGTTTGTCGGTTTTCCCATTGGTCCCACACAGCCAACTTTACCGTCTGCCAATGCTCGTAACTCGGCGGTTACATTGCCTTTTTTTGATGATTTTTCACTTTCTTCCAGCGGAAGGCTTGACCCTTCGCTTTGGAAGGCAGGAGGTGGAGCGTACGTAAGCAATACGATTACCATTAATCACCCAACACTTAATGTAGTGACTTTTGACGGGTCAGATGTTGTTGGACGTCCTTATAACTTCGTTACGCAAAGTGCCCAGGGTCCTGCCGATACGCTCACTTCTCAACCAGTTGATCTGTCGGGACTTGCGGCGGTTGATTCGGTTTATTTTAGCTTTTATTGGCAATTACGCGGTTTGGGAGAGTTTCCGGATGCTGACGATTCATTGCGAGTACAGTTTCTGACCGATAAAGGCGTTTGGCAAACCGTTTGGAAACAGGCAGGAGGAAAGCAGGACAACAACTTTAATTATGCGCAACTCATAGTGCGTGACCCTGCTTACTTTCACGCTGGTTTTCAATTCCGCTTTCAGGGTTTTAGCCGTTTATCGGGGCAATTTGATATGTGGCATGTTGATTATGTTTATCTCAATAAAGGACGTCGTACTGCTGACCGATTTGTACGGGACGTTGCCTTTAGGCTTCCGGTAAGTTCGTTTTTAAAGCGATATACCGCAATGCCTCTCAAGCAGTATTTGGCTAACCCGACCGCCGAAACGGCTGATTCAGTAACAACGGATATTCGTAATCTTTTCAACGTTTTCAATTTTACCACTTTTTTTTACACTCTGCGCGACGAAATAAGCGGACGCAGTTTTCAAAATTTTCAGCAAAGTTCATCGGAATTGATTTCTTCGTTGAGTCCGCAACTCAAAAGTCTCAAGCCGATGGCAATTAGCGGAGTAGACACCTCCGCAGTAAAGAAGTTATCATTAGTAAGTCATTTCCAAATTTTAACTACCGACAACGTAAATCCATCGATTCCAGGCGTTGATTTACGCCGAAACGACAGTATTTCAGGAAAAACGGTTTTGGACGATTACTACGCTTACGATGACGGAACGGCAGAGACGGCAGTGTATTTTAATCGCTCTTTGAGTCGCACGGCTGTTCGATATTTCCTGAACGCGCCCGATTTTGTTTCGGGAGTACGGATGAATATTGTCTCTACTTTAAAGGATTTGACGGGGCAGTCTATGACACTACAGGTGTGGAGCAATGCAAATGGGAAGCCGCAATCGCTGCTTTATCAAAAAGCATTTAAAGTGCAGTATCCGGTCAATCGAAACGAATTTGTGGAATTTCCCTTTGACTTTGGCGTGGCCGTTCGTGATACTTTTTACATAGGTTGGCTGCAAATAGGGCAGGATGGTGTACCGGTAGGACTTGATCGCAACAATCAACACGAAAATCAGATTTTTATCAATGCGGGTCAAGAGTGGGTTCCATATACCAATTTCAAAAATGACCCCAATTTGGCGTATTTTCAGGGAAGTTTACTGGTTCGCCCTGTTATGGGTGCTAAACAAGGAACTCCGATCACCTCGGTGGAACCTGAGCAAGTACTTGATTGGGAGGTATATCCAAATCCTTCAAACGGACAGGTTCGTTGGCATACCGACGAAATTCGACAGGTGGAAGTATATCAACTCAATGGAGTTTTGCTAAAACAGCAATCGGTGCAACCTTCGGAAAATACGCTGGATTTGTCGGGTTTTGCCGACGGCTTGTATTTTTTAAGACTATCGAATGAAAAGAAAACGGTTACGAAGAAAATTTTGTTGAGAAAATAAACCCCAATTATACAATGGACATTACGGTAGAAGAATTAAAACAGCGCATTGAAAGCGGTGAGAAAATCAACCTCATCGACGTACGCGAGGACTACGAATACGACGCCGATAACATAGGCGGTCAGCTTATTCCCCTGGGAGATCTTCCTCATCGTTTGGGGGAAATTGAGCACCTGAAAGAGGAAGAAATTCTGGTGCATTGCCGTTCGGGAAAACGCAGCGAAACGGCTCAAAGATATATGCAAAGCCAAGGTTTTACCAATGTTCGTAACGTCATTGGCGGGCTTTTGGCCTATAATGAATTGGATTGATTTGGTATTGAGTAGAGAGTATTAAGTAGTTGGTACTGAGACAAAAAACCTTATTACTCAATACCTATTACTTAATACTCAATACCAAGGATTACACTGACATTATATCGTGCTCTTTGGCAGCAAAAATTTGGTCTACTTTGGTAATAAAACCGTGGGTTAATTTCTGAACGCGCTCTTCACCGATTTTTACTTCATCTTCCGAAACGCCTTCTTTGGTCAATTTACGAATATCGCTATTGGTGTTTTGACGGATATTCCGAATGTTTACCTTCGCAGTTTCGATTTCCTGCTTTACCCGTTTTACCAAATCCCGACGGCGTTCTTCGGTAAGCATTGGGATGCTCAAACGGATATTCTCACCATCGTTATTGGGTGATAATCCAATGTTACTATTACGAATCGCTTTTTCCACTTCCCCAATCATTTTTTTCTCAAACGGCTTAATCGTAATGGTTCTGGCATCGGGCGTTGTAATGGAAGCCACATTATTCAATGGAGAGAGGACTCCATAATATTCCACTTGAATTCCGTCCAACATAGACGGAGAGGCTTTTCCCGCGCGGATTTTTGCTAATTCGATGGTCAGGTGCTTTATTGCCCTATCCATCGTGTCTTTGGCGTCTTCGAGATAAAATTCGACTTCTTCCATTGTTAATTTGTTAATTATGAGATAGTTGGGTGTTATATCCCTTTTTTAGTTTGATATAGTCAAATGATTCTATCCGTTTGTTACTAAGGTTCCCACCGATTCGCCGTTGATGAGGCGCAGCAGGTTGCCCGGTTTGTTCATGTCAAAAACGATAATCGGCAAATTGTTTTCCTTACAAAGCGCAAAAGCCGTTAAGTCCATGATTTTCAGGTTTTTACTCAGGGCTTCATCGTACGAAATTTTCTCGTAACGGGTTGCGGTTGGGTCTTTTTCGGGGTCGGCAGTGTAGATTCCATCCACGCGGGTTCCTTTCAAAACGGCATCGGCATTGATTTCAATGGCCCGAAGTGCGCCGGCTGAATCGGTCGTAAAGTAGGGGTTTCCCGTACCTGCTCCGAAAATAACAATACGCCCTTTTTCCAAGTGCCGCACTGCCCGGCGACGAATCATCGGCTCGGCCACCTGTTCCATTTTGATGGCAGAAAGCAGACGGGTTACCATGCCGTATTTTTCTAATGAACTTTGGATGGCCATGCTGTTGATGACCGTAGCCAACATCCCCATGTGGTCCCCCTGTACTCGGTCAATGCCTGATTTCTCAACCGAGGCCCCACGAAATATATTGCCTCCACCAATGACAACTGCGACTTGTACACCCGCATCTACGATTGTTTTTACTTCTTTGGCAAACTGCTGAAGAATATCAAAATCAATCACTTGCTTTTTGTCAGGGCCACTCAGAGCTTCGCCGCTAAGTTTAAGAAGAATACGTTTATATTTAGGTTGAGACATTTGAAATTTAGGTTGATTAAAAAAAACTATTCAAATTCAATAAGTATCTGATTCTTATCGACGCTGTCTCCCTGGTTGACTTTGATGTTTTTTACAACCCCATCGCCCGGTGATTTAAGCGCATTTTCCATTTTCATAGCTACCAATACCAGTACTACATCCCCGGCTTTTACGACTTCGCCTGCCTGTACTTTTATGTCCCAAATCAATCCCGGCATGGGAGCTTTGATATTATTGACTTTATTTTTAGCAGTATTGGCCATTCCCATTTTTTCCAACAATAGGTCAAAACGATCTTTCGCTGCTAAATTGTAACTACTTTGGTTGATTTTTACTTTAAAACTCTTTTCGGCATAGTTGGCTTCAACGATTTCGGCATTGTACGAACGGTCGTTTTGTAAAATATGAAAGCGGCCATCGCCCAGAGCGACTAAATCCCACTGAAAAGGCTGGCCGTTCAGAAGCGTCTCGCCTTGGTTTGTGTCAATATCGAATGTTTGTTGTTCGTTGATGATTACTTTTAACATAACAGTACAATTTATTAATTAAAAGGAAAGGTAATGCGTATTAACTTTTGGCGATGCGAAGCCTTTCCCGGCGATTGACCAGATAAATGCCCGTCAAAATGATGCCCATGCCAAGGTACTGCTGAAAGCTGATGCGTTCTCCATCAAAAATTCCCCAACTGATAGCCACTATGGGAATCAAATAGGTCACTGAAGAAGCAAACAACCCCGATGCCAATTGGACAATCCGATTGAACATGACTGATGCTAAACCGGAGCCTATAACGCCCAAGGCTAACAAAAACAGGCTGGATTGCATATTCTCAGTCGAAGTGATTTTTGGAAAGAAATCGGTATTTAATAATAACACAAACGAAATGGGGCCAATAAAGGCAAACGTCCAAGCGGTCATAGCCAACGAGGGCAAATGACTCAAATGACGCGAAATGGTATTGATATTGATGCCGTACAATACAGTAGCACTCAAAATCAGAAAGGCGTAAGGATCAGCTACGTTCAAAGAACTTGCTCCTTTGGAAAAAATCAGGAAGGATGAACCCAACAGTCCTAAAAGAATTCCCGCAATTTGTAACGGACGACGCGGTTGCGCGAAAAACAGGACGCCAATAATCAGCGTACACAAAGGACTGAGGGAATTGAGCATTCCGGACAGAGAACTGTTAAGTTTTGTACCTGCCTTGGCAAACAAAAACGCAGGAATGACGTACCCTGTCAGAGCAGATACCAATAGATACCGAAAGCGGTCAAGGGGAATTTGACGGCGCGATGCAATCATAATGGGAACAAAAAACAACGAAGCCAAAAACAGTCGCCCCGCCGCAACTTCCGTCACATTGAATGTGAGGAGGCTTTTCTTAATTAAAATGAACGATGTTCCCCACGTAAGGGCTACCAGAAGCAATAAAATCCACGCTAATAAGGGACTTTTTGAAGAATCGTTCACGTCTGAAATGATTAGTGTTATCACCAACGGCAAAAATTGTATCGTCAGTTTACGAACTGTATTTTCTGACGGTAAATGTTTTTTTGCCGCTGCAAAAATAGTGGGTTTATTTGATTTCAAAGTGCTTATCGGCAAAGTTCATGTATTGTTCCCAATCGTACAGCAGAATATCATGTACCCCTTCTCGAAGGTGATACCCAATTGTTTGCCCGACAGGATGGTTAGCCATTGGCATGGTATCAGTCCCTAATCCTGTTTTTTTATACAATTGATAGACTTTTTCTGCTTCTACGGCGCTCAAAAATTCCCCTTTCGGGTCAGCCCACGTATCTTTGGTCGCACTGGCTATATACAGTGGGCGAGGCGCTATCAAGCCAAGCAATTCATGTTGGTCGACGGGCAAATCGGCTACGGCGTTGTTATATTTTTTATAATTGGCACAAAACCAGTGCGGAAATTGGGTATTGAGATGCTCAACCGTTTCGCCAATCCACCGCCGTGATAATGCCGCACCTCCTTCGCCTGAATCGTTGGAAATGACGATGGCAAAACGCGGGTCTTCGGCACCTGCCCACAACGTTGCTTTTCCGATGCGTGAGTGCCCTACGGCAATGAGTTTTTGCTTGTCAATTTGAGACTCATTTTGAAGTAAATAATCCGCCATGCGGCTCATGCTCCACGCCCACACACCGATGGCGCTCCATTTTTCGCGTTGTTCAGGCGTCAGGACTGAGCGCAGACCTGTTTTCCACCCTTCGGTATGGTCGGCTTCAAGGTCGCCGTAGTAGGCGGTAGCGACCGCGTAGCCACGCGCGATGATGGCTTCCATAGGCCATCTCCGTTCGGCAATACCGCGAGAAGCATCCGTTGCCCGATTGTTTACGAAGGTTTTATCGAAGCCGGAGTTTACCCAGTTTTCAGTGACAAATACGTCTTTTTCGTGCGTAGCGGTATGATTACCCATAAAATTAAGGCTGACAAAAACGGGCGCTTTCTGCTTGTTTTTAGGTAGATATAGCAAAATATTTAATGTCAATGTCGGTGAGATTTCAGGAAATCGAAGCGTAATCTGTTTGGAAACAGCCTTGCCGCCTAACGCATTTTCGTTAACAGACTTGACCTCAGAGGTAATTTTAATTGGTCCGGGAAATGGATTGATCCCGTAGACATTTTCCGCAAACAGTTTTACTACCGCAGGTCGCCCCGTTTTTTCCCACGCTTCTTTTGATTTGATAGGCTTGCCGTTGGGCAGCACCAGCGGGTCAGGCAATGTATACGACGGCATTTTTGATTCGTCATAATTGACGGGAATTTTTTGTGCTAACGCATTGAACGCAATCATCCCACCTAACATAGTGTGAATTACGACCTTACTTGTGGATAACTTGTGCATAAGTGTCTGCTTTTGGGTATAACATTTTGCTTCTTACTCTGAAAGCCCGGTTTTGCAGGATTCTATTGTTTTTAGGTAACTTTGGGAAAGTTTTAATACTTCATCAACCACTTTCTAATCCAAACCAGTATCGTGAAGAAAATTACTAAATTCCTGCTCTCTTTTTCACTCCTTTATTTATTTACGCACGCACTTAGTGCCCAAACTCCCCCTAAGTGGCTGCGCTACCCGAGCATTTCACCCGACGGAAAAACCATTGTCTTTACCTACAAAGGTGACCTTTGGAAAGTAGGGCAATTGCATGAAGTGGTAAGTTAGCCCGACCTTTGGGAAATGAATGTAGCTGAATTTTTCTTTGAGTTGGACGACCCTCGCCGGGACGGAAGCTGTTATCACGTCCTATCGGACATTGTCAT
>Ga0247843_1005138_pt1 | contig 18588 bp, 15 predicted proteins | sample LaCruzMarch2017__FD_192420 | JGI IMG/M metagenome (GOLD analysis project Ga0247843, IMG submission 192420) | Freshwater microbial communities from meromictic Lake La Cruz, Castile-La Mancha, Spain - LaCruzMarch2017_8m | ecosystem: Environmental > Aquatic > Freshwater > Lake | place: Spain...
GTCGCGGTTTAAGTCGACAACAAGGCGGGAGTATCCACCCAGATAGGCCGCGAAGTGCGCGTCCTGTGTGATCAAGCGCGCAACCTCAGCAACGCCAATGTCCCACGCAATATGTGTATTAAGGGACGCGGGGTCGATGCCGAGATTAATGTCGCCGGGGACGCGGTTCGAAGCATGATCGCTGATGATAAGGAATCCGCCTTGCTGCGGCGTTCCCAGTATTTCGAATGGAACATCGGTCATCGCAGCATAGTGGCCATAGACCACCAATGCGGGTCAAGCGTTGCTCGTGCGGTCTCAAGATCCATCTTGTCATTAAACAAAGCAAAACACGTCGCCCCAGAACCAGACATGCGCACGAACGCGGGGTTTGCCAGCGAAAGAAGATCGAGAATATCCGTAATGACTGGACAAATCGCCGCAGCAATCGGTTCAAGGTCGTTGTGGCCTGTAATCGCGGCGTCCCAAATGTCTCCACAGCCAACTGCGCCGCCATCAACGCCGCCCCATGCCTTAAATATCGCCGCTGTGGAAACGGATTGAAGCGGGTTTACAAGCAACACATGCCGCGCGGTGATGTTGCCATCGTCTAAAAATACCAAAGCCGTTCCGGTGCCGCTGCCAAAACTCGGGCGGCTATATATACATGCAGGGATATCGGCCCCTAATGGCGCGAGGATATCGGACAGTAACTGTTCGGACACATCCAAACCCCAAAGCTGGTTAAGTAGCCTTGCGGTGGCGGCTGCATCTGCTGATCCCCCACCAATACCAGAAGCAATCGGCAATCTTTTGTCGAGCCGGATTGCTGCACCTTGCGTAACGCAAAAGTGCGTCTTTAAGCACAAGGCCGTTTTCAGGACCAAATTGCTTTCATCTGCCTGTAGGCCAGCTCCAAAGGGGCCATCGATCTCCAGACTCAGCGTATCCGTAAGGCTTGCACTTAGAACATCACCATCCTGCACAAAGGCGAACAGCGTTTCAATGTCATGATATCCATCGGCCCGCCGTTTCCTGACGTGCAAGGCGAGGTTTATCTTTGCAAAAGCGACTTCAGAATGTTCCACGACACAACCTTTACCCCCGGGTGGCGACTAATAAAGCGCCACCCGCATCACATATTGGGGTAGTTAGGCCCACCGCCGCCCTCTGGCGTCACCCAATTGATATTCTGGTTCGGGTCCTTGATGTCACAAGTCTTACAATGGACGCAGTTTTGCGAATTGATTTGGTAGCGGGCGTCCTTACCCTCTTCCTCAATCCACTCATACACGCCCGCCGGGCAATAGCGCGTTGATGGGCCAGCAAACTCCATAAACTCGCTATTCTTCTGAAGGTCCATATCTTTGACCTGCAAATGAATTGGCTGGTCTTCGGCATGGTTGGTGTTCGACAGGAAAACCGACGACAGACGGTCAAAGCTGAATACCCCGTCCGGCTTTGGATATTCAATACGTTCGCCTGCATTTTTCTTTTTAAGCGCCTTGTGGTCTGGATGGTGCTTCATCGTGAATGGCATCCTTATGCCAAAATTCTCTAGCCACATGTTCACGCCAGCAAGCGCGCTACCAAGCAAGTTACCATATTTTTCGACCAGCGGGAGGACGTTGCGCACCATGCGCAATTCCTTATAAATCCAGCTGTTTTCATAGGCCGCCTGGTACGAAGTGAGCGCGTCATGTTCACGGCCCGCAGCCAACGCCTCAACGGCAGCTTCAGCCGCCAGCATACCGGATTTCATCGCAGTATGCGTGCCCTTGATACGCGGCACGTTTACGAAACCTGCCGAACACCCAATCAATGCGCCGCCAGGGAATGCAAGTTCAGGTACCGCCTGCCAACCGCCGTCGCTAATCGCGCGTGCGCCATAGGAAACACGGCGGCCACCCGCGAGTATCTTCTTAATCTCAGGGTGCGTTTTCCAACGCTGAAACTCTTCGAAAGGTGACAAATAAGGATTTGAATAATTGAGCCAAACAACAAAACCCAAGGCAACTTGATTATTCGCATGATGGTATAAAAACGCGCCGCCATTGGCATCGGTCAATGGCCAGCCCTGGCTATGGATTACGCGCCCGGCAGAATGCTGCTCGGGCGAAATGTCCCATAATTCCTTTAGGCCAATGCCGTAAACCTGCGGCTCGCAATCCTTATCCAGCGCAAATTGCGGTTTGAGCAATTTGGTGAGATGGCCGCGCACGCCCTCGGCAAAGAATGTGTATTTTGCATGCAATTCCATGCCGCGCATATAATCGTCTTTATGGCTACCATCGCGGGCAATGCCCATGTCACCTGTCGCGACACCCCTGACAGAGCCATCGGCGTTGTAGAGAATTTCTGCGGCCGAAAAACCGGGGAAAATTTCTACACCCAGATTTTCAGCCTGCCCCGCCAACCAGCGGCACACATTACCAAGCGAGCCGGTATATGTACCCTTGTTATGCATGAAACCGGGGGTCAGGAAATGCGGGATATTGAACTTGCCAGTCTTGGTCATTACCCAATGCTGATTGTCATTTACCGGCGTATCGGCCAGCGGGCAGCCCAACTTGCGCCAGTCAGGCAGCAGCTCGTCAAGCGCCTTGGGGTCAATGACCGCACCGGACAATATGTGTGCGCCGACCTCAGATCCTTTTTCAAGGATGCAGACGCTGGTATCGGGGGATAATTGTTTTATGCGGATTGCGGCCGAAAGTCCTGCTGGCCCGGCGCCAACAATAACAACATCATAGGGCATCGACTCACGTTCACTCATTGCCTTTATCCTTTACCCGGCAGATAATTCAGGCCATCCCGATAACCGAACAGCCTGTGGGAATTGCCATGCCAAGCAATTGACCCTGCCGTCAACTGGTGACTTAAGGGATTTATGGAGGATCTGGGAAAAATTACCGCATTTGCTATGGTTGAATCATTATCTGGCTGGTGGGAACTGGCTGGCGTTGATTCAGCTGTGAGCGAAGGCACATTGGATTTGCTAACGCAGGAAGCTGTCGATACGTCCCCGAACATACCCGTCGCTGCCACTGCTGAGAAGAAACAGGCCGACGCACCTGCGATGCCCAGTATCATGTGGCCCACCGATATTGCCGCCCTTCGCGAGATGGTGGTTGGTGGCGCTCCCCTGCCCGGCAATGCTTATGGTCCCGTCCGCTTCCCGTCAGTTGGCCCGGTTAGTTGCGATGTGATGATTATTTCGGATCTGCCAGACATTTTGCCTTCGCCAGAAACCACGGCATCTTTGAATGCGGCTCTCCTACAACGGATGCTTGCAGCAATCGGGATCGATATCGCGCAATGTTACTGCACATGGTTGGCGACGAGTATGCCGTCAACGGCGGAGGTTCCTGAAAACGACTTGCCCGACCTCGCCGCGTTTATGCTGCATCAGATAAAGCTGATTAGACCTAAATCGCTGGTGATACTCGGTTCCGCCGCATGCAAGGCTTTGTTGGGCGAAGAACTGATGCATGCGCGGGCGGAGTTACGAATTGTTAACCATGATGGCCTCAATATAACAACGCTGGCGACATTTCATCCACGGACGCTTATTGCGCGGCCTGCCATGAAAAAGCAGGCATGGAGAGATTTGCAGATGTTTGCGAAAAGGGTGCTCCAATGAGCAAAAGAATATTCAATTTGAATTGGCTGGCTTTTGCATTGGCTTGCGCCCCCATTGCGACGGCTCACGCAAACATAAGCGACGGATTTCGCGCAATTACGCTCTCTCAGCCGGCACCCCATGTTCTAAGTACCCAAGAAAAAGCCGTTTTCACGGCAATCTATGACGCTATCCGTGCAGAAAAATGGGATGCGGCATCACGCATGATTGATGTGGCGCCCCAAGGCCCGATGTCGGCGATGGCGCGCGCAGAATTATATGTTGCACCAAATAGCCCAAAGGTGGAGGCAGCACAGTTGCAAGCCCTGCTTGAGGCTGCACCTTATTTGCCGCAGGCAGAACAATTGGCGACTATGGCACGTAAGCGCGGCCTGGAGATGCTTCCCGATCGGCCTGGCATCCGCCGCTTTTCATGGCTAGGTGGCGCACCAAAAAGGGATTTACCCGCAAGTAAGGCAAGCGATAGCGTACGTGCCGAACTGCAGGTGTTCATTAAAAATGACCAATCGTTTGCCGCCGAACAATTTTTGGAAAGCAAGGCATTAGAACTGTCGCCCGAAGGGCTGACGGAGTTACGCTATCGTGTGGCATGGTCTTATTACATCGAAAATGACGACGCAGCCGCAGTGCGTGTTTCTACTGTCGCGCAAGCTGCCGGTGGAGAATGGGGTACGCAGGCCACTTGGGTGCTTGGCCTCTCTTCTTGGAGGCTCGGCAATTATGCCGCCGCCTATAATGCCTTTGACCATGTTGCCCGTTTGGCCAGCAACGATGACTTGAGGGCCGCAGGGTTGTTCTGGGGCGCACGCGCGGCTATGGCCGCAAAACAGCCGCAATTTATGCAGCCCAAGATGCAAAAGGCGGCGCAACTGTCAGAAACCTTTTACGGATTACTCGCCAGCGAAGCGCTTGGCATGGAACCAATCGTGCGCAAGGTAACGAAAGTCGTCAAGCTCGATTGGGCGAGTTTGAAGGAGCAGCAAAACGCGATTTTGGCGGTATCTTTGACGGAAATTGGCCAGAATAAGCTGGCGGATCAGGCGCTTCGCCATCAGGCCAGAATTGGTGATGCCCGGCAGCATGCAAAACTCGCGCAGTTGGCCGGCGCGTTGAACTTAGCTTCCACCCAATTCTGGTTGGGCCATTATGGTCCATCACGTGACCAGAGCAACATTATGGCACGTTACCCCCTGCCCAGTTGGGAACCTACCGGTGGCTGGCGCGTCACGCCCTCATTGGTCTATGCCCACACGCTGCAAGAATCCAATTTTCGTACTGACGTGATCAGCCCTGCGGGCGCACGCGGCCTCATGCAGGTCCGCCCTGGAACGGCTCAGGACCTTGCGCGGGCGCGCGGTGCGTTCTTCACGGCATCCGAATTGGACCGTCCGGCAACCAATTTGGAATATGGCCAGTCCTATTTGGAAAAGCTGCGCGACTTGCCCGCGACGGGTGGACTTTTGCCCAAGGTGATCGCCGCCTATAATGCAGGGCCAACGCCGGTAACGCGGTGGAATAGCGAAGTGCGCGATAATGGTGACCCGCTGCTCTTCATTGAATCTATCCCCTATTGGGAAACGCGCGGCTATGTGGCGATCATCCTACGAAATTACTGGATTTACGAGATGCGTGCAAACAGGGCTTCGGGCAGCTTGACGGGCCTAGCCCAATATATGTGGCCAAAATTTCCCGATACCAATGGCACCGTCACCGCGCGCCGCATGACAGGAGGCATCATTGCCGCTCGATGAAAGCAGGGCGTTCAAGCCAGTAAACATCGCGGTCCTGACGGTGTCCGATACCCGCGGCATCGAAAACGATACCAGCGGCGATTTATTGGCAGAACGCATAGTCGCCGCTGGCCACAAAATCGCTGAACGCGCTATTTTGCGCGACGACGCCGCTTCAATCGCTGCACGGCTGCGTAGTTGGATCGACGACGATGACATCGATGTTGTCATCTCAACCGGAGGCACCGGGTTAACCGGACGCGACGTGACACCCGAAGCTTTGGAACTTGTAAAGACGAAGGATATCCCAGGTTTCGGCGAGCTGTTTCGTTGGATAAGCTTCGCAAGCATCGGCACATCCACAATACAGTCGCGCGCCTGCGCCGTGCTAGCGGGCGGGACATATATTTTTGCCCTGCCCGGTTCAAACGGCGCAGTTAAAGACGGTTGGGACCAGATTTTGGTGCATCAACTCGACAGCCGGCATCGTCCGTGCAATTTTGTGGAACTGATGCCGCGCTTGCGCGAAGTGTAGTTAAAACAGCCAGCGAAGCCTATTTTAGCCCAAGGCCCCAGCGACTAGGCCTCAATCCACCAGCACAAAATCCTTAAACTGCGCGCGAAGCGCCACTTTTTGGATTTTGCCAGTGCCTGTATGCGGTAATTCGTCCACAAACAGCACACGGTCGGGCATCCACCATTTGACGATGCGTTCCGCCAGATAGGCCTTCACCGTCGCTTCATCGACGTCAGCCCCTGGTTTCTTCACAGCGATCAGAACTGGCCGTTCATCCCATTTGGGGTGCGGGATGCCAATTGCGCCTGCTTCGGCAATACCGGGGCAACCAACCGCGATGTTCTCAAGTTCAACTGAACTAATCCACTCGCCGCCCGATTTGATGACATCCTTCACGCGGTCCGTGATCTGCATCGTGCCGTCTGGGTGCAGCACGGAGACATCTCCGGTATCAAACCACTGATCCGCGTCAACTGCGTCCGCCTCGGCCTTGAAATAGCGTTTAATGACCCATGGCCCGCGAATCTGAAGCGCACCAGATGTCACACCGTCGCGCGGAGCAATATTGCCGTCCTTGTCGATCACGCGCAGCTCTACGCCAAATGGCGTGCGGCCTTGTTTGCAAACCACGTCAATTTGCTGGTCCAGCGTCAGTTCATCCCAATTGGGTGTTGGCGCCCCCATCGTGCCAATGGGGGATGTCTCGGTCATGCCCCATGCGTGCGACACACGCACGCCCGATTTCATCAGACGCTCGATCATGGCACGCGGCGCAGCCGACCCGCCAATCGTGACCAAGCGCAATTTGCCAAGTGTCGCATCACGCTCGGCGGCGGCCTCTGCATCCAAATGCGCGAACATGGAGAGCCACACAGTGGGCACACCCGCGCTGTGGGTAATGCCTTCTTGAAGCATTAATCCATGCAAGGTTGCGGCGTCATTGGTGGTCGAAAACACGAACTTCACGCCCGCAGCAGCGCCAGCAAAGGGTAGGCCCCAGCTTGCCGCATGGAACATCGGTACAATCGGCAGCAATGCCGACTGCGGGCTAAGGTCAAAAATGGCTGGCGCGATTTCCGCCATCGCGTGCAACATGGTCGAGCGGTGTTGATACAAAACACCCTTTGGGTTGCCAGTTGTGCCGCTGGTGTAACATAACATACACGGCTCACGCTCATCGCCGGTGGCCCATTCATAACTGCCATCTTGCGCGGCGATAAGCGCACCGTAGTTGTCGTCGCGGTCAAACACGACATAATGCTCAACGGTCTTCAGATGCGGCCTCAACCGATCAATAATAGGCTGAAACATTGTGTCATACATCAACACCTTATCTTCGGCATGGTTCATGATGTAGATAAGGTCTTCGTCGAACAGCCGCACATTGACGGTGTGGATCACGCCGCCAAAGCCAATAGCGCCATACCAAGCGGCCAAATGCCGGTGATGGTTCATGGCAAAGGTGGCAATCCGGTCGCCTTTTTGGAGGCCTAAACCCGCAAAGGCTTGCGACAATTTGCGCGCTTCGGTTGCAACGCCAGACCAGTTTGTACGTTCAATATTGCCGTCGGTCCAACGTGTCACGATTTCGCGCGTGCCATGTTCGCGGGCTGCGTAGTCGATCAAACGCGGAACGCGAAGGTCCCAATCCTGCATGGTGCCGTACATCAAAACCTCTCCCTCTTCATGCGCTGCACGATAACGCAGACGCAATTTCTGTCTACGATTTTCGCAGTTCAGTGCACCAATGCCAAAACAGGACCCAGTGGCGCAAGCTCTGCATTTTCGATACCGTCAATATTACGCACTTGGGCAAGCAAAGATGCCTCGAACTGGAAGCGGCGACCAAGCACGATATGCACCCAGCGTCCATCGGCAGCGCGGGTTTTGACCACCAACTCGCTTCGACCACCATCCAAGGGTGTGACAAGTTGCGCAAGCTGCGCCATGGCTGCTTCATGTGTCACATCCAACTGCATTTTCAGACGCGAAACGCTGGTCAGGCCGCTGAGCGGCTTTACGCTTTTCACCGTAAAGCTTGGCGCTTCGTCGCCGGGCCGCATATCCATTTCGCAATTGAGCAAAAGGCACTCCGCCTCTTTTGTCCACTCGGCAAGTTGTACGCCGAGCGCATCGTCAAAACAGCGTACCGAAAACTGGCCGCTATTGTCCGAAAAATCCGCAATCATGAAACGCTTTCCCTTGCGTGATTCGCGCCAGCGGACGCCTTCGATCAATGCCGACATCGTGGCGGCGCGGCGGACACCCTCCGGTATTGGTCCGCTATCGAGCCAAACCGCATAAGGTTTTGCGCCGTGGCTAATGGCCAGCGCTTCATATTGCGAACAAGGATGCGCCGAGAAATAAAACCCAAACGCGTCCTTTTCTTGGTTCATGTGTTCGCTGGGTGCCCAATGCAGACTGCTGTCGATCCGCAACGCTGCCATGTCGGACCCGCCCTCACCAAACAGGCCGCCCTGCCCGCTTTCGCGCGAATCGCGCGCCGATTGCGCTGCCGCCAAAATCGTTTCTGCCGCAGCATGTACCGCGCCACGGTTTGGGTCCAAGGCATCAAAAGCCCCAGCCGCAGCGAGATTTTCAAGACTTCGGCGGTTGATTTGACTTGGATCAACTCGGTTCGCAAAATCATCAAGGCTTTTGAACAGTCCTGCCGTCGCGCGTTCAGTGACCAATATCTCCATCGCCCGTTCGCCAACATTTTTGATGCCGCCCAACGCATAACGCACGGCATGCTCCCCATGGGCATCGGTCTCAACGGTAAATTCGGCCTCGCTCCGGTTGATGTCCGGCTGCAAACACGTCACATCAAGCCTGCGCATATCGTCTATGAAGGTCGCAAGCTTGTCGGTTTGATGCATGTCGAAACACATGGACGCGGCATAAAATTCTTCGGGATGATGGGTTTTTAGCCAAGCCGTTTGGTACGCCAAAACAGCATAAGCGGCGGCATGGCTTTTGTTAAAACCATAGCCTGCAAATTTGTCGATCAAGTCGAAAAGCTCATTCGCCCGGTGCGCAGAGATCGCATGCGTTGCGCAGCCAGTGACAAAGCGTTCGCGCTGAGCATCCATTTCGGCCTGAATCTTCTTACCCATTGCGCGGCGAAGCAAATCGGCTTCCCCAAGGCTGTAGCCTGCCAGAATTTGCGCGGCTTGCATAACTTGTTCTTGGTAAACGAATATTCCGTAAGTCTCGTTCAAGACGGACTCTAGCAAGGGGTGCGGATATTCAATGCTCTCCTCCCCATTTTTGCGCCGGCCAAACATCGGGATATTGTCCATTGGACCGGGACGATAGAGCGACACGAGCGCGATGATGTCACCGAAATTGGTTGGCTTCACCGCCGCAAGTGTGCGTCGCATGCCTTCGGATTCCAATTGGAAAACGCCAACGGTATCGCCACGTTGCAGCAATTCATAGACCGCCGGGTCATCATGGGGCAATAGGTCGAGATTGATCTCTACGCCCCGTTTGGCGAGCATCTGGCTACCCTTTTGCAAGACTGACAGCGTCTTCAATCCTAAAAAGTCGAATTTAACTAGGCCAGCACTCTCGACATATTTCATGTCGAATTGCGTGACGGGCATGTCCGAACGCGGATCGCGGTATAAGGGCGCCAATTCCGATAATTCACGGTCGCCAATCACAACACCGGCAGCATGGGTCGAACTGTGGCGCGGCAGGCCTTCCAGCTTCATCGCCAGGTCAAACAGGCGTTTCACCTGCGCATCACTCCGATATTCTTCGCGCAACTCAGCCACGCCCGACAAAGCGCGTTTTAAGTCCCATGGGTCAGCGGGCAGATTGGGGACTTGCTTACACAGCCGATCAACTTGACCATAGCTCATCTGCAACACGCGCCCTGTGTCGCGCAGGACCGCGCGCGCCTTAAGCTTTCCAAAAGTGATGATTTGCGCAACTTGGCGCGCGCCGTATTTTTTCTGCACATAACGAATGACTTCGCCACGGCGGGTTTCGCAAAAGTCGATATCGAAGTCCGGCATCGACACACGGTCGGGGTTTAGGAAACGTTCGAACAAAAGGCCGAGCTTGATAGGGTCAAGATCGGTAATTGTCAGCGCCCAAGCGACCAGCGAACCCGCACCCGATCCACGGCCCGGCCCAACGGCAATGTCCTGTTCCTTTGCCCATTTAATGAAATCGGCAACGATCAGAAAGTAGCCCGGAAAACCCATGGCGCAGATGACATCGGCTTCAAACTTCAACCGGTCAAAATAGACTATCCGCTCCGCAGGGTCAGTTATACCCGCTATCTCAAGTCGCTTTTCAAGCCCAAGCCGCCCATCTTCGCGTAACTGCCCGTCTTCGGCGGTTCGGTCACCGGCAAGGCTTGGCAATATCGGGCTTCGATATGGCGCAAGGGCGGCGCAACGCTGCGCAATAACGAGCGTATTGGCCAGCGCCTCAGGCACATCGGCAAACAGTTCCCGCATTTGCTTGCCCGTTTTAATCCATGTGTCGCGGCTACTTCTACGGCGATCCTCGCTTTCGATATAGACGCCGTCCGAGATGCACAGCATGGCGTCATGCGCGTCAAAGAAATCGGGTTCCGCAAAAAAGGCGGGATTGGTGGCGACCAAGGGAATATCGCGCGCATAAGCAAGGTCCATGAGCGCGTCTTCTGCTGCGTCTTCAACCGCGTCGTTGCGCCTGCTGAGTTCGATATACAAACGGTCGGAAAATAGCGCCTGAAGACGCGTCAGGTAGCCGGAAGCGGCGTCATGCTGCCCTGCGCTTAACAATCGGGCCATCGCGCCCTCTGCGCCCCCTGTAAGCGCAATCAAGCCGTCCTTATGGACCGAAAGCTGTTCCATCGTGACATGCGCGTCAAGGTCTTCGGGGCGATCAAGATGCGCCATCGAAACCAATCGACATAGATTGATATAACCGCTTTCATCCTGAGCAAATACTGGCAGCCAGTCGCGGATGAATTTTCCGTCAGACGTCGGCCGCCTTACCCCGAGCAACGCGCCAATGATCGGTTGCACGCCATAAGATTTTGCGCCGTCCTGAAACGTCATAACGCCATAAAGGCCATTGCGATCACAAATCGCGATTGCGGGAAAACCAAGTTTCTTCGCAGTTTCTCCAATGGCCTTAGGCTCAATCGCGCCTTCCAACATGGTGTATGCGGAATACACGCGCAAGGGGACGAAGGGTACATAAGCCATGCCCTATTGTTAGAACACGCGCCTGATTCGACAAAGTCTGTTTTCGGCTAAGCTGTGGACAATCAGGCTGCCCCGGCGAGCAATTTTTCGATGTCTTTTGCTAGCGCCTCTGGTTTGACCTGCGGGCTATGGCGGGCGACGACATTCCCCTTGCGATCAACAAGGAATTTGGTGAAGTTCCATTTGATACCGCGTGAACCCAACAGGCCAGCCTGCTGCTGCTTCAGATAATGCCACAGCGGGTCTTCATCGGTTCCGTTGACATCGATTTTCGCCGCCAATGGAAAGGACACATCATAAGTCAGCGAACAAAAATTCTGGATTTCTTGTGCGTCGCCAGGCTCCTGCGCGCCGAACTGGTTACACGGGAAAGCAAGTATTTCGAGACCTTGGTCCTTATATCGGCGATAGAGCGCTTCTAGGCCCTTATACTGGGGCGTGAAACCGCATTTGGAGGCGGTGTTCACCACCAGCAACACCTTGCCCTGATGCGTGCCCATGGCCTCGACTCCGCCGCCGGGCATCTTTACCGTAAAATCATATACTGACATCAACTATCCCCTTTCTGCGTTCAATTTACCATCATGCAGACGCACGACCCTGTCCATCTTGGCTGCCAACCGTTCGTTATGTGTGGCAACGATGGCTGATGATCCTTCTTCGCGGACCAGCGCCATAAATTCACCAAGCACGATATTGGCCGTATGCTCGTCCAAATTACCGGTTGGTTCATCGGCCAACACCAGCTTTGGCCGGTTCGCCAATGCCCGCGCCACCGCAACACGTTGTTGCTCGCCACCCGACAGCTTTGACGGCCGATGGTAAAGGCGTTCGGCCAGCCCCAACTGCGTCAACAAATAGGTCGCGCGATCATGCGCAACATCGGGCGCGGCATCCGCAATCAACTGCGGCAAAATCACGTTTTCCAATGCGTCAAAATCCGGGAGCAAATGGTGAAACTGATATACAAAGCCCAGTTTTTGTCGGCGTATCTCTGTCTGGCGGTCAACACTCGCCGCGCTCACTTCTTCACCATCCAATTTGATGGATCCAGAAAATCCGCCTTCCAATAAGCCCACAGCCTGAAGCATGGTCGATTTGCCGGATCCCGATGGGCCAAGCAACGCCACCAGCTCGCCTTTCCCAACAACAAGATCGACACCGCGCAAGACTTCGATGGTGACATCGCCTTGCACAAATTTGCGGCGAACATCGATGAGTTCTAAGATATTATTCATAACGCAGCACCTGAACTGGGTCCGTACTTGCCGCCTTTAGCGCCGGGTACAAGGTTGCAAGGAAGCTGAACAGCAACGCCAGCCCGCAAATCGCCAGCACTTCAAACGGGTCAGTGCGCGACGGCAGCTCGGTCAGGAACCGGATCGATGGGTCCCACAAATTTTGTCCAGTGACAAATTGAATGAAGTTCACGACCGATTGCCGGAAATAAAGGAATATCGCGCCCAATATCATGCCCAATACAATTCCGGATGCACCAATCAGCAAGCCGACCGTCATGAAAATCTTCAGCAGCGATTTTCGCGACGCGCCCATGGTGCGCAATATGGCAATGTCGCGGGTTTTGGCGCGCACCAGCATGATGAGTGACGACAAGATGTTGAACACCGCAACCAACACGATGATCGACAGCACGACAAACATCGCGACACGCTCGACCGCCAAAGCCTCAAACAAGGACGCATTCATGCTTTTCCAATCGACAATCTGCCCCTTATTCTCAAGCTTAGGCAATAAGGGCATGAGTATCTCGTTCACTTTGTCCGGGTTTTCGGTCTTAATCTCGATCATGCCGATTTCATCACCCATCAACATCAGTATTTGGGCGCGCTCGATGGGCATGATAACAAACGCCTTATCATAATCATACACGCCGACCTCAAAGATCGCGGCTACCTCATAGGATATCTCACGCGGTACGGTGCCAAATGGCGTGGTGCGACCGGCTGGATTGATAATCGTGACATTCTGCCCGACCTGAACCCCAAGATTTTGGGCAAGCCGCGAACCAATCGCAACCTTGTCTTCATTGACGTTTAGCCGGCGTAAATCGCCAGCGACAGTCTTTCCGTTCAACGTGTCGTTTTTCAGGATATCATTCACGGACATGCCGCGCGCCAAAATCGCCTCAACCCGGCCATTGAAGGTCGTCAGCAAAGGTTGCTCTATCAACGGCGTTGCTTCGGTAACGCCGTCGGTCTGCTTCACGTCGTTAAGGATTTGATGCCAATCTTGCAAGCGACCGCCATAGCCCTGAATGACGGCATGGCCATTGAGGCCAACGATCTTATCAAATAATTCGGCCCGAAAACCGTTCATGACGCTCATGACAATAATCAACGCCGCAACACCCAAGGCAACCGCAACCAGGCTGATGCTGGCGACTAAAAAGATAAAGCCCTCGCCCTTACCCGGAAGCAGATAGCGGCGTGCGACCATGCGTTCATATCGCGACAATATCATGTGCGGCCATTCATCCATAATTTCGGCATAGACTGTTCTTAGGTTCCGTCATGACGACTGGCAAGTATTGTTGCAGCAGCGCAACAGCATTGAAGAAAAGCGTTAGGCAGAGTGTGGTTCCATTTGCAAAGCACATAGCAAAGGCAGATGAAGTCATAGAATTCGTCGAAAGTCCAATATGGCCGATGGTTCAGGGAGAAAAATCAGACCCGCCGGTGGGGACCGGTAGAGGACTGAAGCTAAGCGCTAGCAAAGCCGCAGAGCAAGGCCGTTCGGAAAATCCGGGCGGCCTTTTTTTGCTGTGGTCAATGTTGCGGACGATGTTTTGCCATGATTTTTTGGCCTTGCAATTTTTTGGACACAACCCATCTTCCACAGCGGAGGCCGCAGGGCTCCAAAACGAGAATGCTGGCCGCTGCAATAGCGGGGTTAGCGAAGAACCAAATTGCTTGAAGGAGAATTTGTAATGACGCGTTTTGATTTTACACCCTATCGCCGCAGCACCGTTGGCTTTGACCGCCTTTTCGAGCTGCTCGAAACCACGGGCCGTGCCGCGCAAAATGAGAATTACCCACCGTTCAATATTGAACGCACGGGTGAGAATGACTATAAAATCACCGTCGCCGTTGCCGGATTTAAGATCGATGAGATCGACATAATTGCGCAGCAGAATTTGTTGATTGTGACTGGCAGCAAGCAGAGCGAAAGCAACGATAATCGGGATTTTCTGCATATGGGCATTGCAACCCGGAACTTTGAACGCCGGTTTCAATTGGCCGATCACATTCATGTGATCGATGCCGACATGGCCGACGGTCTTTTGATTATCACCCTATTACGTGAAGTGCCCGAAGCGTTGAAACCCCGCAAAATTGCGATTGGCGCAAAAACAACGCCAACGGTCATTGAACATGATGACGCGCCCAAGAAAAAGGGGCCGCGCGCCGCTTAAGCGTTTGGGGCGGGACGTAGAAACGGACCGCCCCAAATTCGCCTTTTACCAATTATACTAAGCGGCTCTGTTTCAATGCAGCCTTCACAAAGCTGGCGAACAAGGGATGCGGCGCAAATGGGCGTGATTTCAATTCCGGGTGGAACTGCACGCCGATAAACCATGGATGGTCGGGACGCTCGACAATCTCAGGCAGTTCGCCATCGGGTGACATGCCGCTAAACACCAAACCGCCCTGCTCCAGAGCGTCCTTATAATGGACGTTCACTTCGTAACGGTGCCGATGCCGTTCGGATATTTCCTGCGTGCCGTAAATCGACGCAACATGGCTATTGCCATCCAGCACGGCATCATAAGCGCCAAGCCGCATCGTGCCGCCCATATCGCCACCCGTTTCGCGCTTTTGAATACCCTCTTGGCTCATCCATTCGGTGATGATGCCAACGATGGGTTCTTTTGTGGGACCAAATTCCGTGCTGGATGCGCCCGACAGCCCTGCGGTGTTCCGTGCGCCCTCGATACACGCCATTTGCATCCCGAGGCAGATACCGAAAAATGGCACCTGACGTTCACGCGCGAATTTAACTGCCGCAATTTTCCCTTCGGAGCCGCGCTCCCCAAATCCGCCCGGGACCAAAATGGCGTTCATGGGCTCAAGCGCCGTAGCAATTTCATCTTCGGATTGCTCGAACAATTCGGCGTCAATCCATTTGATGTTGACCTTCACCCGGTTGGAGAGGCCGCCATGCGTTAAAGCTTCGTTGAGAGACTTATACGCGTCAGCAAGGCCAACATATTTGCCGACAACGCCGATGGTCACTTCGCCTTCGGGGTTGGATTGCCGGTCGATGATATCGTCCCAACGGCTTAGATCAGGCTCGCCTTCCGATTCAAGGCCAAATGCCCGAAGCACTTCATTATCAAGTCCTTCGATATGATATTGCAGGGGCACAGCATAAATGCTTTTGGCGTCAAGTGCAGGAATAACCGCCTCTTTGCGCACGTTACAAAATGCCGCAATCTTGGCACGCTCTGCCTCTGGCAGCGGATGTTCGCAGCGGCACAGCAACACATCGGGTTGAATACCCAAGGATGTCAATTCCCGCACGCTATGCTGTGTCGGCTTTGTTTTAAGCTCACCTGCTGCGGCAATATACGGCACTAATGTCACATGCACGGACAAGGTGCGTTCGCGGCCCAGCTCATTGCGCAACTGGCGAATAGCCTCAATAAACGGAAGCGATTCGATATCGCCAACGGTGCCGCCGATTTCGCACAACACGAAATCCATATCCTGTGTCTCGGCCTTCGCGAATTCTTTAATGGCGTCGGTAACGTGCGGGATGACCTGCACAGTTGCGCCAAGATAATCACCGCGGCGTTCTTTTTGGATAATCGTCTGATAAATCCGGCCCGAAGTGATGTTGTCCGACTGACGCGCCGAAACGCCGGTGAAGCGTTCATAATGACCAAGGTCGAGATCGGTCTCCGCCCCGTCATCCGTCACATAGACTTCGCCATGTTGATATGGCGACATCGTGCCTGGATCGACATTCAGATAAGGGTCGAACTTCCGGATGCGGACGCGATACCCGCGCGCCTGCAATAGGGCAGCAAGCGATGCCGCCATAAGACCTTTGCCAAGCGAGGAGACCACGCCACCGGTGATAAAAATGAACCGTGTCATGGGAGGAAAGGTTTAAGCTACCTTTGCACCAAAACACAAGCGCGCGAATCCGGCAGATGAAAATTAACCTGTGTAAAACGGTTTTTTCGACCGAAACGATTATTTGTCGAGCGGAACTTCGGTAGCAGGCGCAGGGACGGCAGGCGTCGCAGAAACCGGCGCATTCGTGACTGGCGCGGTTGGCGCTGCCGGCACTTCGGTCCGTTGCAAGCTACTGTCGATTTCTCCGCTTTTGCCCTCTTTCGCAGCGACAAAGGCCAAGGATATCGACAGCAGGACGAACAAGGTCGCCAATATCGTGGTTGTGCGCGTCAAAAAATCTGCTGCGCCACGGGCTGACATCAGGCCCGATGGGCTTCCCCCCATGCCCAAGCCGCCGCCTTCGGAACGCTGCATCAAGATAATGCCAACGAGCGATGCCGCAATAATGCCCTGAACGACGATGAGAAAATGAAAAACACCCATAAGAGAAATTCCGAATATAAAAAGCAGTGTGCTAATGATTACTGCGCCCACATAGCGAGCGCATCCCTATTCTTCAATGCTATTTGCCGATGGCTTGGGCTGCGGCCAATATCGGTTGGAATTGGGCTGCGGTCAGGCTTGCCCCGCCAATCAATCCACCGTCGACATTTGGCAATGCCAAAAGTACCGCAGCATTGTCGCCGTTCATGGAACCACCATATAGAATACGGATCTTCTGACCTTCCGCGCCAAAGCGCTCCACCAAAGCACGGCGAATGGCGGCATGCATCTCTGTAACATCGGCTGGTTCGGCCACCCGGCCCGTTCCAATGGCCCATACAGGTTCATACGCAACGCAAAGCCATCCGCCTGCTGCGGCGTCAGGTAACGACTGCGTAACTTGGGCTAGGACGATTTCTAACGCCTTGCCAGCTTCGCGTTCCTCAAGCGTTTCGCCGACGCACAATATGGCTTTCAAGCCAGCAGCGTTGGCAGCCTCGGCCTTGGCGCGGATATCACTGTCCTGTTCCTGCTGCGCGGCGCGACGTTCGCTATGGCCAATGATGGTCAGCACAGAGCCTGCATCCGATAACATCTCGCCAGAAACGCAGCCGGTATGCGCCCCTGAAGCTTGCATGTGGCAATCCTGGCCGCCAATTGGAAACGCGCCAACGGCGGTGACGGCACGTTCGATAAGCGTGGCCGGAATACATAAAGCCGAATCCACATTATTATGAAGCTGCGCCAAGGCACCAATTGCTACTATTTCGCCGAGATCATTGGACGTGCCGTTCATTTTCCAATTCCCGACGATATACTTACGCATCTGACACCTCAAAGCTTCATGGGCCCCGAATCTTTTTTTGTGCTATCCATGCTTTCCGCCATTTGGGCAAGTCTATCCCTTGATTGCCAGCGGCTTGCCGCCTAAAGCGTCACGCAAAGGGCATTTAGCGCCGTATATGCAGGAAATAGCAGTTCATGATTAGCTCCATCCGTTCGCTCATTAATTCAAAATTCGGCGCGATTTTCGCGCTTATATTCATTGGATTAATCGCCATTGCCTTTGCGCTTGGCGATATGAGCGGTTCAAGCAATTTTGGTGCACTAAGCGGCGGTAACGTAGCCCGCGTAGGCGACAAGAACATCACCTTAAGTGAGCTGAATGACTCCCTTGAAAACCAGTTGAGGACGGAGCGCCAGAACAATCCAACGCTTGATATGGCCCAATTTGTCGATGGCGGCGGTCTCGATTCCACGCTTGCACAGCTGATTAATCGCTACGCAATCACGGTTTTTGGTGAAAAATACGGCGTGGCGGTTAGCAAACGTCTGGTAGATTCCGAAATACGCAAGATTCCGGGTGCCATGGGATTAGACGGAAAATTCAGCGCCGACGCGTTTCGCGCCTTTGCAAAGCAAATTGGCATCAGTGAAAAGGCAATCCGCGACGATTTGACTCAAAATCTGTTCGCACAGCAGATACTACCCGTAGCCGCCAACGGCCCCGCCGCGCCGGACGGCATGACTTTACCCTATGCGTCGTTGATACTGGAACAACGTGCCGGACAGATTGCGTCCATCCCGGCCACTGCATTTTTGCCAACACGCGCGCCAAGCGAGGCTGTGTTGGCCAAGTTCTACAGTGCCAACGCCGTAAAGTTCACCATCCCTGAAAAACGGGCTATTAGCTACGCGATATTTGGACCCGACATCATTGCGCAACGCGCCAAGCCGAGCGAAGCAGACATTGCCGCTTTTTATAAAGCAAATGCTGCGCAGTTTGCGGCATCACAAACGCGGAATATCAGCCAAGTCATCGTCCCAACGGAGGCGGCTGCAAAATCCGTACTGGCGCAAGTTTCTATCGGTAAATCGCTATCGGCAGTTGCCAATGAACTGGGACTATCGGTAACGACAA
>Ga0247843_1005139_pt1 | contig 18584 bp, 18 predicted proteins | sample LaCruzMarch2017__FD_192420 | JGI IMG/M metagenome (GOLD analysis project Ga0247843, IMG submission 192420) | Freshwater microbial communities from meromictic Lake La Cruz, Castile-La Mancha, Spain - LaCruzMarch2017_8m | ecosystem: Environmental > Aquatic > Freshwater > Lake | place: Spain...
ATATGCCTATTAGTAGTTACTTCCCAGTAAAGTTTACAAGTCATCCAGACAATCGAGGTGCGTTTACAGAAATCATTAGGTTAAATATTGGAGGGCAAGTTTCGTTTTCAACAACTGTTCCTCAAATTACCAGGGGAAATCATTTTCACACCCGTAAAATTGAACGATTTGCAGTTATCAAAGGCAAAGCCTTAATTCAATTAAGACAAATTGGAACCAATGAAGTCTTTGATTTTTATTTAGACGGAAATGAACCTGCCTATGTCGATATGCCAATATGGTATACCCATAATATAAAAAACATTGGTGACGAAGAATTGTACACCATTTTTTGGATCAATGAATTTTACGACCCAACTGATCCAGATACTTTTTTTGAAGTAGTTTAAAATTAAGACAAAAGATAAAAGTAAAAAGATAAAAGATAAAAGTGTTCTAAAGTGCCAAAGTAAAAAGATAAAAGTGCAGTTTAGACAAATGAAAAAGGGTTTTGATTTATGGAAGTAGGGAGAAATGATTTGGAAACGAGGCTTTTTAATTTTGCAATTAACACGATAAAATTTTTACGTTCTCAAGCTCCGAGTTCTGAATTGAATGTTATAAAATACCAACTCACCAAAAGTTCAACTTCAAGTGGTGCAAACTATGAAGAAACCCAAGCTGGATCATCTAAATTAGATTTCACAAACAAAGTTAGAATCTCCTTGCGTGAAATGAGAGAGTCAAATTATTGGCTCAGGATTTTAAAAGGTATAAATGAAGAAGCGAATCCCGAATTAGAAAAGCTTATACAAGAATCAAAAGAACTAAAACATATACTGGGAGCGATAGTTCAAAAGGCAAGAGTTAATAATCAAGAAAAAAGATAAAAGTAAATAGATAAAGGTTTACTCATAAGTTACATTTGTCTTGCGCCTTTTATCTTTTATCTTTCAAAAAATAAAAACATGAAACAACTAAAACTAGTAACAGTAGTCGGTACCCGTCCAGAAATAATTCGCCTATCTCGCGTGATGTCGAAAATGGATGAATCACCAGCCATAGAACATATTATAGTTCATACAGGTCAAAATTATGATTACGAATTAAACCAAATATTTTTCGATGATTTAGGTATTCGCAGGCCAGATTATTTTCTAAACGCTGCTGGAGCTACTGCTACTGAAACAGTTGGACAAATATTAATAAAAATAGATGCTTTATTGGCTGAATTGAAACCTGATGCATTTATGGTATTAGGCGATACTAACAGTTGTTTATGCGCCATACCAGCAAAAAAACGCCATATTCCAATCTTCCACATGGAAGCTGGTAATAGGTGTTTTGACCAGCGAGTTCCTGAAGAAACCAATAGAAAAATTGTAGATCATATAGCTGACATCAACTTAACTTATAGTGATATAGCCAGGGAATATTTATTAAGAGAAGGACTTCATGCTGATAGAATCATAAAAACGGGTTCTCCCATGTTTGAGGTATTGAATCATTACAAACCAAGTATTGAAAAAAGTGATATTTTAAATAAACTTTCTTTAGAGAAGGGCAAATACTTTGTAGTTTCAGCGCACAGAGAAGAAAATATTACAAATGACAAAAACTTCTTTGGTTTGATTGATAGTTTGAATGCAATTGCTGAAAAATACCAATATCCTATTATTGTAAGCACACATCCTAGAACACGAATTCGCTTAGAAAAGCTGGAAGCTTTTAGCAACGACCAATCACCAATCACAAGTCACCCTAGTAACCAATCACCAATCATACTAAACAGTTTAATTCAGTGGCAAAAACCAATGGGGTTCAATGATTATAATGCATTACAAATTGATTCATTTGCAGTTTTGTCTGATAGCGGAACTATTTCAGAGGAATCATCAATACTTAATTTTCCTGCCTTAAATATTAGAGAAGCACATGAAAGACCTGAAGCAATGGAAGAAACTGCTGTTATGATGGTGGGTTTGAATACTGAAAGAATTATACAAGGCCTAGAACAACTAGAATTTGATGCTAAATCTACACAAAGGAAATTTAGACCTATAAACGACTATAGCATGCCAAACGTTTCAGACAAGATGGTAAGAATCATTTTGAGTTATACCGACTATATTAAAAGAGTGGTTTGGAGTGAAAAAATTAAAGCTATTAATTAGCAATAACTTAATAAACTGCAAGGGATTTAAAACAAATAGAAAAATAATTGTTTTTGAATCAGATGATTGGGGTAGCATAAGAATGCCATCTGCAGAGGTATTTTATAAACTTAAAAAAGCTGGTATTCCTGTTGAAAAAAGTGCTTATTGTAAATTTGATTCATTAGAATCTAATAAAGATTTAGAATTACTTTTTGAAGTTTTATTAAAATTTAAAGATCGATATGGCAATCACCCTGTAATAACAGCAAATACAGTAGTTGCAAACCCAAATTTTGAAAAAATAAGGGATTCAAAATTCAATGAATATCATTATGAACCTTTCACAGAAACATTAACAAAATATCCTAATCACGATAAGGTATTTGATTATTATAAGTTAGGAATTAAAGAAGGTATATTTTTTCCTCAGTTTCACGGCAGAGAACATGTGAATGTGGAAATGTGGTTAAACTTACTCAAACAAAATAATTCAGATTTTTTATTGGCATTTGAGAACAATATGTGGGGATTAAGCAATGATGTATTTCCCACATTTGGAAAAAGTATTCAAGCTACTTTTGATTCAAATAACCATGTTTTTTTAGAAAATTCCATTGATACAGGCTTAACATTATTTGAACAACTATTTGGATTTAGATCTAAATCATTCATTGCAAATAATTTTATATGGAATTCAACACTTAATGGTACTTTATATTCAAATGGTGTGGAGTTTTTGCAAGGCATGAAATATCAAATCTTACCTAAAATTGGTAATAATAAAAGACAATTGATTAGACACCAGGTAGGTGAAAAAAATAATTTAGACCAATGTTATTTTATTCGTAATTGTGGTTTTGAACCTTCCATTGATAACTCTAATATTTCTAAAACGCTTTCAGAAATAAATAATTCTTTTTTTTGGAAGAAGCCAGCTATTATAAGTACACACCGTATTAATTTTATTGGTAATCTTATAGAGAATAACAGAACAAAAAATTTGGATAATTTTAAATGTTTAATTAATCAAATATTGAAAAATTGGCCTGATGTAGAATTTCTAAACTCAAGTGAATTAGGTGATCTCATAAAAACAAACCAAAATGATAAAATTAAATAACGAAGAAGAAGTTTTTTATAATAAATTCAAAGAACTAAAATTAAAAAGTGGAAGTCACTCCCCTAGTATCATTTCATTGATGGAAGAAATAGGTGGCACTGGCATAAAAGTAGATGCATGTTTTTTATCAAATCCTTATGCGACAGAAGTTTTTATCGATTTTTTTGAAAAAGAATTGGTTTCAACAAAAAAATTACATCAAATAATTGAAGCCTATCCCCCACAGAATAAAGAAATAGCCTTATACTTATCACAAAATATCAATATTCCTGCTGAAAATATTTTTATAGGAAATGGAGCTATAGAAATTATTCAGGCCATCCTACACAACTTCTTAAATGGGAAAATAATTGTTAATATTCCCACTTTTTCTTCTTATTACGAATATGTAAAAAATAAAGAGGTCATTGTTTTTTATCAATTAAAAAAAGAAAATAATTATGTCCTTGACATTGATAATTACATTGATTTTGTAAAACAAGAAAAACCTGATACCATTGTTTTGATCAATCCAAATAATCCAAATGGTGATTATATTAACAAAGAAACAATCAATCGTTTATTAAAAGAATTAATCTTTGTAAATAATATAATTCTTGATGAAAGCTTTATTCACTTTGCTTATGAAAACATAGACTTATCTATGATTGATACTTACAATTGGTTAAAAGAATTTCCAAACTTAATTATTGTAAAAAGTATGGCTAAAGATTTTGGAATAGCAGGTATTAGGGCTGGATATGGAATAATGCAATCTGATAAAGTGAAAAAACTTTTAGATACAGGATATTTATGGAATGTTTCTGGTTTGACTGACTACTTTTTTAAATTATATTCTAGACCTGATTTTCAAAAAAAATACGATGTAGTAAGAAAAAAGTATATCATGAATACCTTAATGTTTCTAAATGAATTAAATAGAATACCAAATATAAAAGTATATCCTTCAAGGGCCAACTTTGCTTTAGTTGAATTAACAGACGGTTCAAATGCAACAGAAGTAATGATTAAATTATTATACTCGTATGGAGTCTATGTAAGAGAATGTTCTGATAAAATAGGATTAGAAGGTCAATTCTTACGTGTAGCTTCTCGTTCATTTGAAGAAAATATAATCATATTAGAAGCTTTAAAAAGCATTTATGAAGCATAATTATTCAAATCTTGTTGTATTTGATTTTTGTGAAACTATAGTTTCAAAGCAAACAGCTAATAACTTTATCAATTTTATAGCAGAAAGAAATAAAACAAAATGGTCTAGGATAATAGGGAAGTTGGAATATTTTTTAACTCAAACAAGATTTTTTGCTATTGTAGACAGAATGTACCCTAAACTTAATCTATCAAAAAAAATAAATCTATTGAAAATAAGAGGTTTAATAGAAGTAGATTTGAAAACTTATGCAAATAAGTACTATAAAGATTTTATTGTAAAAAATTATAATCAGGTTATTATTGATGCAATGAAAATGTATCTTTCAAAAAATGATTCTTTGGTGGTTATAGCTTCTGGTGGATATAACCCATATTTGGAAATATTTTGTAAAGAGTTTAATATCTATCACTTATTTTCAAGTAAAATTGAGTGCAATAACTCAAAAGTTACTGGATTTTATGATGGTGAAGATTGCATGTTTGAAGAAAAAGTAAAACAACTAAATTCCTTTATAGAAATTAACAAATTAACATTTAGCAACAAGATTGTATATTCAGATAGTATAAGTGATTTACCTCTGTTTAAATGGAGTGATATTAGATATGTAATATCTTATAACAAAAGTCAAAACTGGCCTTCAACTTATGACTATAATGAAATAATTATTAACCAATAATGATAGAAAATTTAAAATATAAAGGGGAAATTGGCTACAGATTATATCGTTTTATTTATAGGTTATATAGATATATTAAATACAATCGGTTTTCAGATGCTAAGTATTTAGAAAGTCATTTCGAAAAAATGCAAGGTTATAAACTCAATCTTGATAATCCTCAAACTTTAAATGAAAAAATACAATGGCTAAAAATTAATAATCGACAAGATTTTCATACGCAACTCGCAGATAAGTATGAAGTTAGAAAATATATTTCAAAAGAGTTTGGTGAAAAATATTTGATTCCATTAGAATTTACTACTACTGAATACAAAGACTTAGTTCCTAGTAATATGCCAAAGTTTCCTTTTATAATTAAAGCCAATCATGATTCAGGCAACTATATAATTGTAAAAGATAAAAGTAAGGTAAATTGGAAAAAAGTTCAAACTGATTTTAGATGCGCCTTAAGTAATAATTATTATTGGATTGAAAGAGAATACCAGTATTTCAATATAAAACCTCGAATTGTAGTTGAAAAGTTATTAATTACAAAAGACGGAAAAATTCCTTTTGATTATAAACTAAATGTAATTAATGGTAAAGTAGAGTTTATTTATGTTTCAGTGGATAGAGAAGGTGAAAATAAGAGAAATATTTATAGTAGAGAGTGGGAACCTTTATATTTTACCTGGGCCACAAAAAATAAAAATATTTCTAATATAAGAGGTTCAGAAATTCAAAGGCCAGATACCTTACATGAAATGATTGAACTAGCTGAGAAAATGGGTCAATTATTTCCTTACGTACGAATTGATTTTTATGATGTTGACGGGAAAGTGTATTTTGGTGAAATTACCCAGCATCATGGAGGTGGTTTTGATCAAATTCGTCCATTAGAAATAGATTACAAATTCGGCGAATTGCTTAATCTAAAATAGGTTCAATAATGGTAAAGAAAATTTGTTTTATAGGTGCAGGCCTAGAGGGTGGGGGGCAAGAAAGGGCACTAACTAATTTTGCAAACACTTATGCTTCTATTGGAGCTGACGTTACTATTATTTGTCTTTTTAAAACAAATATTTTTTTTAAAATACATCCTAATATTAAGATTGTTTGGCCAACCATAAACAGAGAAACTAATAATAAGTTTATTTATTCGTTAAAGCTTATTCCGTATATTCGAAAAAATATAAAATTAACTAAACCTGATGTTATTATTTCCTTTGGAGATTGGTTTAATGCATATTCGATATTTGCAACTAGATTTTTGTATATTAGAACTGTAATAACCAACAGAATGGGGCCAAATTTACATTTAGGTAAATTTTTAGAGTTTGCCAATACTTGTTTATATAGGTTTTCAGATGCCATGATTGTTCAAACTGATAGAGCTAGAATTATCATGCAAAAAAAATACAAACTAAAAAATATACATGTTGTACCCAATATTATAAATCCAATAAATATTAATGGTTTAAAGTATGAAAAAAATATTATTTCTATAGGCAGGTTATCAAAAGATAAAGGGCATAAATATTTAATAGAAGCTTTTTCAAAACTAAACAATCAAGACTGGAAATTACATATTGTTGGTGATGGTCCAGAAATGTTAAACTTGAAAATTTTAGTTGATAAATTAAACTTAAAAAAAAATGTTATTTTTCATGGTCATTTAAAAGATTTTTCCTCAATTTTACAAAAAACCAGTATTTTTGTTTTGCCTTCATTATATGAAGGATTTCCGAATGCTTTGCTAGAAGCCATGTCAATTCCCTTAGCTTGTATAAGTAGTGATTGCGTGGCTGGCCCAAGAGAAATAATTCAAAATGGTGTAAATGGTTTATTATTTGAACCTCAAAACGTAAACGATTTGTTTTGTAAGTTGGATTATCTTGTTTCAAATAAAGAGCAACAAATAAATTTAAGAAATGAAGCTTTAAAGGTTAGGCAAGAATATTCTTCCGAAAAAATATTTGCATTATTAAATAATATTATTTAATTATGCATAATACTGTTGAAATCTAATTTAAGTAAAAAAAATTAAACTAATATGAGTTACCATTTTAAAAAAATTGTACCCGAATTATACAACGATTTAATACCTTTATTTAAAAGTGCATTTAATGCGAATGTTGATATTCAGTCAATCAACAATAAACAAGATACTGCATTTGCTGGAGCTAAAGATGTTGGATATATAGCATATTCCGAAAAAAATGAGCCTTCCGGGTATTATGCTGTTTTTCCTTTAAATTTAAAAATTAATTCAAAAATAATATTATCGTCTCAAAGTGGAGATACCATGGTACATAAATCTCATCAACGAAGGGGTTTATTTACACAATTAGCAGATCAAACATATAATTTGTGCGAACAAATGGGCATAAAAGGAGTTTTTGGTTTCCCATCAAATAGTTCTTACCCCGGATTCGTGAATAAACTTAAATGGATTCATAAAGAAAATATTGTCAAATATCAATTTTTGATATATACATTACCACTATCTGAATTATCATATCGCTATAATTTTCTTTTACCAGTTTATAAGTATTGGTTTAATCTATTGAAATCACTTTTTAAAGTTGGAGATTATTTTGAAGGATCTGTTGCAAGCGAAGGTCAAAATGGTGTTTTTCGTGATAAAGAATATTGGCAATACAAAATGAGAAATAGAGACATTAGTGTGATTAAGATTTCTAATTCAGATACTATTATAAAATTAGAGGGTAAATTAGGAATAGGAGATGTTAACTATTCAAGTTTTAAGCAATTTAAGAATGTGGTTTTTAAACTAAAGTTATTTTGTTTTTTCTCAGGAATTAACAGACTTGTTTTTTATGTTAGTCCAAAAACTAAATTGGACATAGATTTGTCAAAACTAACTACACCTCAAACTGGCCTTCCAATTTCTTATAGGGAGTTTAGTGAAAATTTAAACTTTGAATCTTTGAAATTTGTATATTTTGATATGGATACTTTTTAGTAAATACCTTGAAACAATTAAAAAAAAATCTAATTAAAGTAGCTAAAGGTATTATTTCTTTAATTTTTGGAAATAAAATAGTTTTTTTTATTACAAATAAATTAATCAATTCACCGCAATATCCTTATATTAGGTGTGTTAATTATCATGATACACCAAAAATAGATGAGGTGCAATTTGAGAAGCAATTGATTTGGATAAAACAGAATTTTATTAATTGCGATTTAATAATGTTGAGAGATTTAATGAATGATGGTAAGTGGTCTCAAAATAAACCAGGTATAATTATTTCATTCGATGACGGGTTGAAGACAAATTATGACATTGCTACACCATTGTTGGAAAAACACGGATTTACAGGGTGGTTTATGATTCCAGTTGCTTTTCCAAAAATGGATATATCAACGCAACATTTATTTGCATCTTCTTCAAAAATATTACATTCCGTTAAGGACAGAAAACATCCTATTGCCATGTCATGGGATAACATAAATGATCTTGAAAGAAAAGGACATTTTATAACATGTCATACTATGAATCATAAGTGGTTAAGCGATAAATTAGGTGATGATGAATTTAATGAAGAGATTGTTTTATCTAAAAAAAAAATTGAACATGAACTTGGTCATGAAGTGACTGGATTTACATGGGTAGGTGGAAATGAATCGGCTTATTCAAAAAGAGCATTTGAATTTATAAAAAGTGCTGGTTATAAAGAGGTTTTTTGTACAAATTCTGAATTAATTAAACACAAAACAAATAATTATTTTATAGAACGTTCAAATTTACATTCAAGTAATTCTCTAAATCAGGTTAGGTTAGTTTTGGGTGGATTGTATGACATAAAATATAAGAGGAAAAAAAATCGAATATTCGAGCGTCTAAATAATTAATACTTTTTAACATTTAGAACTAGCTAGTATCAATGATAATTGAATTTTCGCTTCTCATCAAAGATATTTTTTAAGGTGAAATAAATATTTTGCTCTTGAAAATGGTATTTTGTTAAAAAGATAAAAACGATTTTTGTTAATTAATCTAAATTCCACAATAACTGGTTTACTCAAATGAAAATACTACAAATTAATAGCACTGTTAATTTTGGGAGCACTGGAAAAATTGCTGAAGAAATTGGTAAAAAGATTAAAAGTAAAGGTGGAAATAGTTATATTGCCTTTGGTAGAAATGCAAACAATAGTGAATCTAAATTAATAAAAATTGGAAACAAAATAGATCAATTCTTACATTTATTTAATACCAGAATTTTTGACACACATGGTTTTCATTCAAAAAAAGCAACCCAAAATTTAATAGATGAAATAATTCAAATCAACCCTGATATTATACACCTTCATAATATTCATGGCTATTATTTGAATATTGACATTCTATTTAATTTTTTGAGAAGGGCGAATAAACCAATAGTTTGGACTCTCCATGATTGCTGGGCATTCACTGGTCATTGTTGTCATTTTATTAGGGTTGATTGTACGAAATGGGTAACTGGATGCAATAATTGCCCATTAATAAGATATTACCCACAAAGCTATTTTTTAGATAATTCTGCAAATAATTATATAAAAAAAAAAGAATTGTTTAATAAGCCGAAAATTATGGCAGTAGTTACAGTATCCAAATGGCTTAATAGGGAATTAAACAAATCATTTTTAAATTCATTTTCTTCGGAAGTAATATATAATGGAGTAAATTTAGAAATATTTCAACCTAAAAATCAGGATGATTTAAAACTAAAATTTGGTTTAGAAAACAAGAAAATCATACTAGGAGTTGCCAATGTGTGGAGTGATTTAAAAGGTTTGAATGATTTCTTAGATTTATCGAAATTTATAGATAAGAATTCTATTATTATTTTAATTGGTTTAAGCAAAAGTCAAATTAATAAATTGCCACCAAATATAATTGGCATTCAAAGAACTTCAGACCAACATCAATTGGCCGAATATTACTCGATGGCTGATGTGTTTATTTGTTCTTCAATTGCAGAATCGTTTGGTTTGGTTATAGCAGAATCTATAGCATGTGGAACACCTGCAATAGTATATAATACTTCAGCTATGCCCGAGTTAATCCAAGAAGGTGTTGGATACGTTGTTGAGAGAGGTGATTTAAATGAGGTTTATAATAAAATAAAAACTGTTTTTACAAAGAGTAAGAAATCTTATTCCAATTCTTGTAGAGAGTTTGCAATAAATAATTTTGATGAAAACATATCTTATGAAAAGTATTTTCAATTATATGCTTCATTACTAGAAAATAAATAATAAAATGAATGTATTATTCATATCACTTGTAATCATTAAAGACCTAGATAAAAGGGGCATTTATCCTGATTTAATAAAATGTTTTATTGAATATGGGCATCATGTAACCATTCTTTCACCTGTTGAAAGAAGAGAGAAGGGGAAAGAAGAAATAATTGAAGGTGTAGGGTTTACCAATATTAGATATAAAACTCTCAATAATGCTAGGACCAATATTTTGGAAAAGGCACTTTCAACTCTTTTAATAGATCCACTATTGAAAAGAGCTGCAAAAAGATATATTTCGCGAGAGATTGATTTACTTGTTTATGCAACCCCTCCAATTACACTTACTAGAACAATATCTTATTTAAAAAAAAGATATAACCCATTTTGCTATTTATTGTTAAAAGATATTTCACCAGCAAATATTGCAGATTTGGGATTGCTTAAAAGAGATAGTTTTGTTTATAATAGGCTTAGGAAAATTGAACATAAACTATATGAATTGTCGGATTTTATTGGTTGTATGTCTCCTGCAAATGTGGAATACATCATAGAGAAAAATAATATTGATAGGGCTAAAGTTGAAATATGTCCTAACACCATCAAACCATATGTTTTTGATATAAGTGAAGATGAAAAAACAGCACTTCGAGTTAAGTATAATATAGATAAAAATGCCCTATTGTTTTTTTATGGTGGCAATATTGGAAAGGCTCAAATGGTTGATTTTATTGTAGATGTGTTAGAGTCGAATAAAAACAACAAGAAAATTCATTTTTTAATTGTTGGTAGTGGAGTTGAGTACCAAAAACTCGAGAAATGGTATAAGGACAATAAAAATAAAAATGCAACTATATTATTTACAGTTCCTAAACACGAATATGACACCTTAATTAAAATAGCAAACATAGGATTGATATTTTTAGATCGAAGATTTGAAATTCCAAATTTCCCTAATCGTATTTTGTCATACATGGAAAATAAAATGCCAGTTTTATTAGCAACGGATGTTAATACTGATATTGGTAAAATTGCCGAAGATAATTACTTTGGTAAATGGTGTGAAGCAGGGGATTTGAATAGTTTTAATAAACTTGTGGAATTTTATGTAAATTTTTCAAAAAAGGAAAAAGAAAGTTTTGGGTTGAATGGTTTTAATTATTTGATGGATAATTATACAGTAGATAAGTCTTATAATATCATTATTAGTCATTTTAACAAATCATAAAATAAATTATAAATATACATTTATGAATTTGACAAAACAATTATATTATTTTACAAAGAATTTTCTTGGTTGGAAAACTAAGAGGAAAATTATAGTTTTTAGCGTTGATGATTACGGAAATGTAAGGGTGCATTCAAAACAAGCTAGGCAAAAAATGGATGAAGATGGTTTGAAAAGTATAAGTAGATTTGATGTTTACGATTCACTTGAAACTGAAGAAGATTTGTTGGCTTTGTTTGAAGTTCTTAATAGTGTTAAAGATAAAAATAACCACTCAGCAGTATTTACACCTTTTGCACTTCCTTCAAACATAAATTATGAAGCAATGAGAGAAGTAAAGTTTGAGGAATATATTTATGAAAATCTTCCTGGAACTTTCAATAAAATAAATGGAAATAGCAATGTTTATACACTTTGGCTTCAAGGCATAAAGGAAGGGATTTTTGTTCCTGAGTTTCATGGAAGAGAACATTTGAATATAAAGGTTTTGATGTATTTGTTAAAATCCAATGACCAGGAAGTTTTGTCCTGTTTTGATAATAGATCCTACACTAGCATTTCATCACAGCCATTTAGCAGAATTAACTATACGGCTGCGTTTGGATATCAAAATCATATTGAAAATGAACAATTAAAGGATGTAATTACAGATGGATTAATTCAATTTGAAAAGGTTTTTGGCTATAAAGCTGTATATTTTACCGCACCAAATACTCCAGAAAGTAATTTTCTTCATCCAACATTATTTGAATCTGGTATAAATTACATTGATGCTCCAATTGTAAAAAAACAAACAAATCAAAATAACAAATCACACCTTTCTTTTCAGTATATTGGAAAATCAAATAATTACAATCAAAGGTATTTAGTTAGAAATGCTGTTTTTGAGCCTGATGCTGATTCAAATATTAATTGGGTGGAGTATTGTTTAAAACAAATTGAAATAGGATTTGCTATGAACAAACCTGTAAACATTTCCTCGCATAGGGTTAATTTTTGTGGTCATATTGACCCTAATATTAGAAAACACGGTCTTAAAAATCTAAAAGCTCTTTTAGATGGTATTGTTAAAAGGTGGCCTGATGTTGAATTTATGAGCGCAAGAGAAATGATATTAGCTTTAGAAAAAGAGAATATATAGTATGATTTTCGGAGGAGATATAGCATGCCCAACAGAAGAACTGTCAATGCATTTAGATAATGTTTTTATGAATAATAAGGATGTTTTTGAAGGGAAGAATAAGTATTTTAATTTAGAAGGTTTAGTTGCAGATGATAATACAACCAATACTGTTTCTCCAATCGTTTTCAACCACTCCTCGGTCATAAAGGTTTTAAATAAAAATAAAACTTTAGGTGTAAGTCTTGCCAATAATCATACATTAGATATCCCACATTACTTTATCAATACAAGGAATCTGCTCGTAGAAAATAATATTTATTTTAGTGGTGCTGGTTTAAGTATAGTTGAAGCCCGCAAAGTGGTTGAGTTAAATGACGAGGGAGTAGAAGTTTCTATTTTTAATTATTGTTGGGATTTTTTACTTTATCACCAAAAAAATCCAAGCAAAGGAGTATTTATTTCTGAAATTTGCGAAAGTGAAATAATTGATGATATTACTAAATATAAACTCAAATACCCTCATAGGAAAATTGTTATTTATTTGCATTGGAGTTTTGATTTAGAGATACTGCCATTTCCAATGTATCGTCAATTTTCTAAAGAATTAATTGATATAGGAGTTAATGCTGTTATTGGTTGTCATTCACATTGTGTTCAGGGTGGCGAAAAGTATAAAAATGGTTATATCGTATATGGGTTGGGAAATTTCTTTTTCCCACATAATGTTTTTGTAAACGGCTCTTTAACTTTTCCTGATTTCGCAAAAAAAGAATTAGTGTTTGAATTAGATTTTGCAAAAAGCAATGCCACTTGCCATTGGTTTGATTACAACTATAACAATAATTCACATGAATTAAATTTTATTGCTTCAGAATCATTTGAAACATCATTAGAGTTAAAAAAATATTCACCTTTTTTTCAAATGACAGAAAGCGATTATTATAATTTTTTTAAATCTAATAGAAGGAAAAAATTTTTAGTACCAATATATAGAAGTTATAAAGATTTCTTGTTAAATAATTTATATACCAATTATCTCAAACTTAGAGGTCGATTTGCAAGAAATTTGGCAAAAAGAAAATTAATCAAATGGCAAAGTTAATATACAATGAAGGTACTTGACAAAATTAGAAATATTGCTTTTTGGACTAATGATTTATTGAAAGGCAGTGTGATTAGAAAAAATTATATAGACATTAAAAATATTTTAGAAAACCCTGATGAAGACCATCACAAAAAAATATTGAAATTAAGACTTGAAAAGATATTAGAACACGCTTCAAAAAATGTAGCTTATTATGAAAATACTAATGTTCTAAAATCTAATATTCATACATTTCCTGTAGTTAATAAAAATATTATTAGAGATAAAATTGACGATTTCATTTCAAACGGAATAGATAAAGTTAGCCTTCATCGAGTTGTAACAAGCGGTTCTACTGGAACTCCTTTTAGCGTTTATCATGATGCAAAAAAAAGGAACAGAAATAGTGCTGATACCATTTACTTTGGAATTTTGGCAGGATTTGAAATAGGCACACAATTAAATTATTTGAAAATTTGGACTAAAGTTAACCGTAAAAATAGGTTACAAGCATGGGCTGAAAATATTATTCCAATTGATGTTACTCAGTTATCAGACGAAAACATTGAAAAGCTATTGTTAAATTTTGCATTAAATAGTACTCCAAAGGCCTTTTTGGGATACGCTTCTGCATTAGAATCTATTTGTCAATTTATTGAAAAAAAGAATTATAAAATAATAATTAAAAATGTAAAATCAATTATTGCAATGTCTGAAGGATTAAGTGATTATGGAAAGCATTCATTGCATAAGTATTTTGGGGTTTATCCTATATCTAGATATTCAAATGTAGAAAATGGCATAATAGCACAACAATTACCTGATGGTTCAAACTCTTTTATAGTAAATTGGGCAAGTTATTATATCGAAATTCTTGAAATAGAAAATAATGAACCTGTAGAGTTGGGAAAACCTGGAAGAATTGTTGTAACAGACTATTTTAACTATGCAATGCCAATTATAAGATATGATACTGGTGACATTGGTGTTTTAGACTGGGATGAGAAAAAAAAGAATATTATACTAAAGAAAGTAGAGGGAAGAAAAATGGATTTAGTATATAATACTGAAGGAAATCTGGTTTCATCTTTTACTATTACTAATAATATGTGGCTTTATCCAGAGATTAAACAATATCAGTTTATTCAAACAGGAAGAACCAATTATTTATTTAAGTTAAATTTAGAAGGCAAATTTGAAAGAGAATTATTACTTATTTCCGAATTTAAGAACTATTTTGGACAGGATGCAGATATATCAGTAGACTACGTTGATGAGATTCCTTTACTCAACTCAGGAAAAAGAAAAAAAGTAATGAATATTTACCAGAATTAGTTAAAAATGTACAATATCCTTTTTAAAAGAATAATAGATATAGCAATTAGTTTCTTTGTACTTATTATAGTTTCACCAATTTTCATTATCACGACAATAATTTTACTCTTCATTAATAAAGGTAAACCTTTCTTCTTTCAAGATAGACCTGGACAAAATGAGAAAAGAATACGGATTATTAAATTCAAATCTATGACAGACCAGAAAGATATGAACGGAAATCTTTTACCTGATATAGAAAGAATGACCAGTTTTGGTAATTTCATAAGAAAGACTTCAATTGATGAACTACCCCAGTTACTAAATGTATTAAAGGGTGATATGAGTTTGGTAGGTCCAAGACCTTTACTATTTAAATATATTCCCCTTTATAATGAAAACCAAAAGAAACGGCACTTTGCTAAACCTGGTATAACAGGATGGGCTCAGGTTAATGGTAGAAATAGTATTAGTTGGACAAAAAAATTCGAACTTGATGTTTACTATGTCGAGAACATATCATTAGTCTTAGATCTTAAAATTCTTTGGCTAACATTTATGAAAGTTATAAAATCGGAAGGGGTAAACCAATCTGAAAATAGACCAATGTTGCCTTTTGATGGCTCAAATTAATTAAAACATTATGAAAATATTAATAACAGGTGTTGGGGGACCAACACCTAGAAGTTTTGCAATTGCACTAAAAAAGTACAGCTTTTACAAAAGATTTGAAATAATTGCAACAGATATTAATCCACTTTCAATTGGACTTTATCAAAACGAACTATTCAGTAAGTCTTATGTGATCCCAAGATGCACTGATGCAGCTTATTGGGATAAAATTGAGGAGATTGTTAAAACACATCAAATTGATTTGGCTGTTATTCTTCCTGAACTGGAAGTAATGGAATGGAGTAAAAGAGTTGAAGTAGGTAAACTTCCTTGTAAAGCATTATTACCGGGAAGTAAAATTGCTGGATTATTGGTTGATAAGGCACAAATGACTGAATTACTGGATTCATTGGATTTGGTTCCGCCATCAGTTGAATTCGATAGAAATACCACTGATTTTTCAAGTGTATTCAATAAATTAGGTAGTGATTTTTGGGTAAGAAGTTCTAGTGGAACATCAGGTTTGGGTTCTTTAAGAGTAGATGGTGAAGAATCACTAAAGAACTGGGTTCAAATCAATCCGGGTGTTAAAACCTTTTTAGCCAGTAAGTTTTTACCGGGTAGAAACCTTGCTTGTAAATTATTGTATTTTAATGGAAAATTGATCCGTTCAGCTTGTGGTGAAAGGGTAAATTATATCATGGCAAAAGTGGCTCCTTCGGGTATTACAGGTAATACCTCTTTCGGTCGTTTATTAAACGAACCTAAATTGGTAGAAGTAGCAACTAAGGCAATGGATGAATTGTTTAAGGTTTCTGGCAGTCCAAAGCACGGTTTCTTTACAGTGGATTTTAAAGAAGATGCTGATGGAACCCCATATATCACTGAAGTTAATGTAAGACATGTTGCCTTTACCCAATGTTTTTCTGCGGGTGGAGCAAATTTCGCAGAAGATACAATCAGAATTATGGATGGCGATCCGAATTATGATTACAACTATAAAATGTACGAATTCGAAAAAGGATTAATCTTCTTAAGAGATGTTGATTCTTTGCCAATACTAATGAAAGAAAGTGAATTATTAAAATAACTAATGGACAAAAATCTATTAATTTACGGTGCAGGTGGGTTTGGCAAAGAAGTATATAGTTTACTAAATAATGGTGTTGAAAGGTTTAATATTATAGGTTTTATAGATGATTATTCAAGATTAGAAAATTTATTTAACATTCCAATTAAATCTTCAACATTTATAAATGAATACTTCATTGTTGCAATAGCAAATTCTAATCATAAAAAACATATTATGATTAAGAATGAAAAATTTGTTTATCCGCTTCCAATAATTCATAAAGGAGTTAATTTGAATGATTCAATTAAAATTGATTCGAGTAGTATAATTTGTGATGGAGTAAAGTTAACAGTTGATATCAATATTGGTAAAATGGTCATTTTAAATTTAAATGCTACCGTTGGGCACGATTGCCTCATTGCTGATTTTTGTTCCATTATGCCAGGAGCTAATATTTCGGGTAATGTAAAAATAGGTGAAGGTACATTAATTGGTTCAGGTGCCATTGTTTTACCAAATATAACCATTGGAAAATGGTGTAAAATTGGAGCTGGTGCAGTGGTTACCAAAAATATTCCTGATTATGCAACTGTTGTTGGTGTTCCTGGGAAAATAATAAAAATTGAAAATAATACTATAAATGAATAACCCAAAAATATGGCTCTCTTCTCCACACATGAGTGGAAAGGAATTTGAATATGTAAAAGAAGCTTTTGATACCAATTGGATAGCACCACTTGGTCCACATGTAGATGGTTTTGAGAAAGACTTATGCGATTTTACTAGGTCAAAAAATGCAGCAGCTTTAAGTGCTGGAACTGCCGCCATCCATTTAGCATTAATTATTTTAGGCGTAAAAGCTGGTGATGAGGTAATTTGTCAAAGTTTTACTTTTTCAGCTTCAGCCAATCCCATTGTTTACCAAGGGGCATCTCCTATTTTCATTGATTCTGAAAAAGATACATGGAATATGTGCCCTATACATTTGCGCAATGCTATTGAAGACAGAATAGCCAAAGGCAAAAAACCTAAAGCTATTATTCCAGTACATTTATATGGTATGCCAGCTAAAATGGATGAGATTATGGCCATTGCCAATGAATTTGACATCCCTGTAATAGAAGATGCAGCGGAAGGATTGGGAGCACACATTGATGGAAAAGCATGTGGCACATTTGGACATTTAGGAGTATTATCCTTTAACGGAAACAAAATAATTACTACCAGTGGTGGTGGTGCATTAATTTCAGAAAACGAAGATTATATCAAACATGCTCGTTTTTTAGCCACACAAGCCCGCGATAACGCTCCTCATTACCAACACAGCCAAATAGGTTACAATTACCGCATGAGCAATGTTTGCGCTGCCATTGGCCGAGGACAAATGACGGTATTACAAGATCGGGTAAATCAAAGACGTTTAAGTTTTGAACTTTATTCACAACATTTAGCAAATATACCTGGCATTACTTTTTTAAATGAACCTGCGGGTTATTATAGTAACCGTTGGTTAACTACTATTTTAGTTGACCCTTCAAAAACCAACGGTTTAACAAGAGAAGATATTCGTTTAGCTTTGGAAAAAGAGAATATTGAAAGCCGTCCGCTTTGGAAACCCATGCATATGCAGCCAATTTTTGAAAACTTCCCGTTTTATGGAGATGGCACAGCCGAAAAATTATTTGAACAAGGTTTATGCTTACCATCTGGAAGTAACTTAGCCGAAAACGAACTTTTAGAAGTAGTAAAAATAATAAAAAGTTTATTATAAATAATTTATTTATAAATGTAAAAGGGAGTTGAAATTTATTTCAATTCCCTTTTTTTTT
>Ga0247843_1005140_pt1 | contig 18581 bp, 18 predicted proteins | sample LaCruzMarch2017__FD_192420 | JGI IMG/M metagenome (GOLD analysis project Ga0247843, IMG submission 192420) | Freshwater microbial communities from meromictic Lake La Cruz, Castile-La Mancha, Spain - LaCruzMarch2017_8m | ecosystem: Environmental > Aquatic > Freshwater > Lake | place: Spain...
TTAGGTGCTGTTATAACTTAGGCCGCTGTATACAGTTGATAATACACATAGGACTACTAGTTATGAAGATTTGTTTTATTTAAAGTTATGCGGTTCAATATGTTGTAAATTTCGCTCAATCTGTCTTTTGACTCTTTGTCAATCCGGTAATTACCGTATTTGTCCGTAATAACTTTGTGGTTTGCTTGCAATGAAATTTGAAATTCATAGCCATCAAATGTCATTTCCTGATTGCCTTCTAAAATCTCATTTTTTTTAGAGTTTATATTACACAAATAAAATATAGAGTCAGCTGTGGGTCTAGTAACTTTAAATTTTTCATACGAAATAATTGAATCTAGGTCTGTGCATTTATATAAAATTAAAGAGTCTGTGTTTGTATTATAGGTTAATTTTTGAATCCCATTTTTTGAAAAGATTGGTCCCCATTTAATTTCGAAACTATATGTCTGAGGAGTTCTCAATGAAGGACTCGAAGTTGTACAAGAGATGATTAGTTGAAACAACAATAGTAATATAAGAATGTTAGTTTTCATAATTGTCAGCTAAATAGTGATTCTCGTTTCGTCCAGCGGCTTAGTTATAACGTTTTCGCGCTTTGCGTAGTTTGGGGTTTGAAACCGTCCTCTACCGAAATGCTACTAACAATGATACAATGTTTAATAGACATTTGCAAAGCAGAAATAAATAATTTTCCCGAAGGGGCAATATTTGCAAATGCCTTATACTTCCACCCAAATTATGCAAAGCGTGTGTTAGTAGTTGAACGCCCCACACAGTTTTTATTTGTTACTGTAGTGACCCTAGTGTTTTAATTTGGAAATGAATGTGTCTGTTTGAAACACGATGTTGTCTTTTTACATTTAGTGAGTTACCGAATTTTTAAGTTGGAACACAGTTTTTAATTACTTGCTGAGGGATAGAAAAAAGCGGTTTGGAAAACCGCCAGTTCTGATAGCACATTTTGGCGGGTAGGGAATTTTGCAAGCTTATTTGGTGCAAAAAAATAAATTACTGCCTTTAAAAAGAAAGCACCAAGTGGGCTTGCAAAATGTGCTTGGATTTGTACACAGGGCGACATGAATTTTAACAGTTTGGAGGGCAAAACCGAGGTCTTTCCACTAAACTTGTCGGAAACGACTTAAATTGTATTTTACTGATAATCAATGAGTTTTGAAGTCGCAGGTGCTCCTGAGAGACCTGCAGGAGCTCGTGAGAAACTTGCAGGATGTTCTGAGAGACTTGCAGTTGCTTCTGAGAAAACTGCATGAGCTTGTGAGAGAATCGCAGTTGTTAAAAGTGTTAAAGAAGTCGCTTCTGAGAGAACCGCAGGAGGGAGATTTGTTAAAGAAGTTGCTTGTGAGAGAACGGAAGTTAGGAAAGAGAAAAAAGCAGTAAGCCCTGAGAGACTTACTGCTTCCTGTGAGAATTATTTGATTGTTTTAAATTCTAAACCACTGATTTGTTTGTATTGCGGACTAGTTGCACCGAATACAGATTTAACGTAAGCTTTAACTTCTTTTGCTGTTGCACAAAGACCATTAGTAGGATTATACAAAGATAAGTTACGAGCGATACGAGCATTACTAACAGTTGTATAAGCATTAATAACACCAGTATTTACATTTTTAAGATTGGTTAATTGCGTATTTAATGTAGCAATCTTTAAATCATTTTCGTTAGGTAAATATGTTGGCTCAGTAGAAAGAATAGCAATCATTTTTGATAAATGCTCGATTAAACTATCATAAGAACGTTGAGAACTCGAAATTGTTTTTATTGTATCGGTTATTGGCGCATTTGGATCAATTGTTTTTGCTGTTTTACCCGAATCTGCTTTTGTTAATTTTGAACCTTGTACTTTTGCATTTACTGTTTTCGCATCTTTTACTAAAGCATCAGAAGCATTTGATACATCGAGCGCATTTACTAATCTGGTGCTTAATTTTTGGATTCCAAAAAATGCAATTTGGCGAGCATTAACCGCATTATTAAATGCAACGCTTGTACTTGTAACAGCGGTAATATTTGCTTTTACACTTGCTAATTGGGTTTGAAGCGCAGGAAGTTTTAAACTAACTTTACTTGGATTGTAATTTGCGCCAAAGCCTTGAGCAGATGATACTAAACTCTCGAAGCTCGATACATTTTTGTGGTGACCTGTTTCTGAAGTAGATGCCATAATTTCTAGTTTTTAAGGTTTTATAAAATAAATTTAAAGAATATATTTTATAAAACGAAATTTTGGTTAAAAAAGTATATGCCCTAACAAGGGTAGTTTGCGTAAAGGATTGAAGCGGTTATCCTTTTTATAGAGAAGGATTTTAGAGGGGAGAATAAAAAGATAATAGCGGAAAGCCTGACAAATTAAAAAAGGATTTTTTTATTTGATACGCCCAAATAAATTATTGTTTTATAATCTTAACGGTTTTTTTACTGTTCTTATGTTCAACCGTAAAAAAATACATACCTGCGGAAAGGTTACGCAAATCAATTTGAGAAGTAAAAGAAGAATTATAAACAAGCTGACCTAAATAGTTTTTAATTTGAATCGTTGCGTTTTGTAATTGGTTGTTTTCATCCACAATATTTATTGTTGATGTTGTTGGGTTGGGATAAAGTTTTATATTTTGGAGCGCATCATTTTCTTTTAAACCTACTGCATTAGTTTGTTTAATTAATTTTTTTGACAATATTTTTGTAGAATTAATTTTTAATGTAGCAAAGTAAATACCATCAGGTATACTATCTCCGTTTAATGTAATGGAATATGAACCACTTGGTAAAACTGTTGCATTGTAAAATGTTTTAATTGGACTACCAATTACATTATATATATCTAACCAAATAGTGTCATTGTTGGCAATTGTAAATTGTATTACTGCTATTGAATCAAAAGGATTTGGGTTAATAAATAAGGTATCATTACTTGTGACACTTTTTTGATTCAAATTGAAACTTGACGAAATCCAATTTGCATTTAAGTCTAATTTATTTGTTTGGCTACTAAGGTCAAATAGCGAAAGTAATAATAAACCTGTTAATTTTAATTTCATAGTTCTGCTTTACTATTGTTTAATAATTTTAACCTTTTTTTTAGTGTTTTTATCTTTGATAGTTAAAAAATACATGCCCGCGGAAAGGTTATACAAATCAATTTGAGAAGTAAAAGGAGAGCTGAAAACAAGCTGACCCAAATAATTTTGGATTTGAATCGTGGCGTTTTGTAATGGGTTGTTTTCATCCACAATATTTAAAATTGAATTTGTTGGATTAGGGTATACATTAAGTGAGTTGTCGTTTATGTTTTCTTTAATACCAACATTTACACATTGACTATATAATGTAGGGTATTTTATTTTGGCAATATATGTCATGTTTGTGTCTGAATTTATCTTTGTAAAACCGCCCGAAACATAAATTGTATCATTGTAAATTGTAGCACTATTAACTTGATTATTAAATGTATCTGGTAAAACACACCAATTCGTTCCGTCATAAATAGCAATATTGCTGGCTTGTACATTTGCTGCTTTACTAAAAACTCCAAACACCCATAATTGATTATGATAAACTAACATTTGTTGTATGTTTATAAAAGAAGGTGTATTACCAAAGCCAACATCTTTCCAATTTGTACCATTCCATTTAATAATATTATTACCAGGATTACCTGTACTGGTTGACATATGACCACATCCATACAACTCATTATTATATACGATTAAGTGACTTACTCCATCGTAGCTACCATAAAAACCTGTACCCGTTGTTGAAACCCAAGTTGAACCATTAAATTTGTAAACATCTGGTGCGTTATTAACTGGACCAATATTAAAAAGACCACCACATATATAAATCTCATTTTGAAACTCAACAATTGAAGAGATTCTCTTAGCTTGAGAACCCACCATTGGCAATTGTATTACATTAAAATTTACTCCATCCCAAGTTGCCAAGCCATTTGCTGGCTGACCAGCAATAGTATCAAAATCACCAGCAATATAAAGCAACCCACCTTTTTTTAAAAAACCTAAAACAACTGCTGGTTGGTCGAATCTAAAAGCACGTTTTGGTAAACTATCCCATTTTATACCGTCCCATAATGCTAAGCCAGTAGAATTTACATAGCCCATAGAAGAAAAGGAACCGCCAACTAAAAATTTACCATTATACTCTACGCCAAATCCAGCGATACCATCCGGATTATTTGGCATTATAGTTTTATTATGCGTATTAATACCCCCAGATAGGGAATCCCATTTTGTGCCGTCCCAAGTTGCAATACCTCTTATGTATGTACTACCCACAACACTCGTACCTTTACTACTTACAATTAATTTATTATGAACAGAATCATTAAAAACAACTGTTGCATCACTAAATTTATCTATAGAAACAGGTGCCAGACTTTGGGCACCTGTTTTTAGATAAGCTAATAGTATTATAATAAATAGTATTCGCATTTATTGTTTAATAAACTTTGTAGTTAATCTATTTGTTTTATCTGCAATTTCAATTAAATAAATTCCTGATGAAAAGTCTGATAAATTAATAGTTGTGTTATTATTTAATAAATTACCATAAGTAACTATTTGCCCTAAATTACTGTAAATAGTATAAGTTGCTTTTTCTTTGAAATTTGATAACTGAACAGTTATGTTATTTTGAGCTGGGTTAGGAAATAATAACAAACCACTATTATTGTAGCTATGTTCTTCAATTCCAACAAAATTAATTGGCGATAATTTTAGACGTGTTATAGATCCATCTATATTAAATAAAGTACCTGCTAAAAAATCTTGATACCAAACTGGAGTACCACCCCCATCATTCCAAGGAAAATTAGCAAAACTTTTTGGACCACCAATGATATACAAATTATTATTAGCATCAATATAAGAGCCGCCTCCAAAAAATTCATTATCACTACCTCCAATTTGAGTAGTCCAAACAGGATTTGTATTATTGGGTTGCATTGTGAAAATATAAAAATCATAATCTCCGCTATTATTAGCAGTCCATGTATTAGCTGGATTTCCTAAAGGTGGTAAATCTAAATTTGTACTTGTTGTACGCCCAGAAATATATACATTATGTAAGGCGTCTACTTCAATACCAGAAACTGATTCTTTACCATCACCGCCTATTAAAGTGGAATGAACAAGATTATTTGCAATATCATAATTTGCAAAAAAAGCTCCTTCTGCTGCTGGATTTGCAGGAAAAGATGGATAGGTTGCTTTAATAGTATTAGAGAAAAATTTACTTGATGTTTGCGTAGTAAATGAAACATAGTCATTTGTAAAGCCACCAAAATATAAATCTTTACCATCAATTTTAATAACATTGATAGCATCAGTACCTAAACTACCAAAATAAGTAGACCAAAGCATTTTACCATTATTATTAAAACGAGTAATGATACCGTCAGAGAAACCATTATTTGTATAGTTATAGGTATTTAGACTACCTGATGCAAGAACAGGATAGCTATTACCATTTGCACTACCACCAACGAAAATTTCGTTGCCAGAATTAATGTCTATTGCTCCTAAATTATCATCTGTGTTTGGAGTGTTAGAGCCAATGTAGGTTGCCCAAGTTGTATTAAATGTTGTGGCATCTAATTTTAATATATAGCCATCTGCGAATATTGTAGGTGTGTGATTAGCTGTATATGTTGGTGTTGTACCAAGAATATTTAAGTTTGTTGACCTAGATGTACCAATGATTACAAGGCTACCATTTGGAGAAAATTTACAGCCACTAAATTTATCTTCATTTGTACTACCATAGTAAGTAAGCCAATTATATGTTTGACCGTTTTGACCCAATTGAAAGATAAAACCATCAAAATTGTTGCCTACAGCATGTGTACTTTGATTAACTAATATTGCTCCAGTTTTTGGTTTATATAGTAAATTAGTTGATTTTGTACTGCCAACGCAATATAAATCACCTGCTCCCGAATTAGCAATGTCAAAACTATTTAAGTCATCACGACCTGCACCTCCAATATAGGTTTCCCATAATAGTACACCTGTTGGATCGAACTTAGCTACAAAACCATCTTGAGTTCCTTTATAGCCAAATTGGAAGATATTTAAAGCAGTTATACCAAAACCTTGAGGCAAAACAGATGAAGAACTATTGCCAATAACATATAAATTATTAGACACATCTGATTTCATTTGACCAATAAAATCATTTTCAATATCTCCGAAATAAGTTGACCAAGTTAAATTATCTGTTGGAGATGCAGCAGCAAGCACTTGACCTTTATCAATTTCAATTACTAAAGGAAGTGAAGCGTTATAATTGCCTGTATTTATAGTATATGTATTTAATGCAGAATTAACCCAGCCATTAACACCAGTTACTGTTGGCGTTGTTAAAGTCATTGAAACATTATATATACTAGGCTTCTTAAAAGCAAAATTTCCTAATTGAGTTTGAACTTGTAATTCGTTACTTGCATTTAAACTTGTTGAATTTGCACCATTGAATGTAAGGCTAATTGCTCGTGGGTCGCCGCCTGGTTTTACAACAAAGTAATATTTCAAACCTTTTTGATTACTATAATAATGCAAATCAATATTTGGGTAAATATTAGGAATCATTAAACGACTAGCACCTTTTACGTCTGTTTTACCATTTGCGCCATAAGATGGTAGTAAATAATTTATTACTCCATTATTATTTTGAATACCAAACGGATATACGCTTTGTTTTTCCTGTGTTTTATTAAACACCATATCAACCCTTACCATAGTATCAATTGGATTCACTGAATTTGTATCTTGTTTTGATAAACAGAAAGCGATTTTATTGCCAAATACATATTCTTTTGGCGAGGCATGTTTAGTATAAAATAAAACATCATTTACAACAGTACCAGAAGTATCTTTAACCTCACCAGTATTTGGATAAAATAAATGAGCATTAGAAAATGGTACTACTACATTATTATAATCAATAGGGAATGCAACAGGCGTTTGAGAAATTCTAATTGTAGTATAATCAAATTTCGCATTTGAATTTAGAGAAGCACCAGCGATATAAAGAACACCTGCACTATTAACAACTAAATCAACAGCAGCATCTTGATTATTTTGAGCACCATTAAAAGTTTGTTCCCAAGTTTTATTACCAGCAGGAGTAACTTGATAAACTAAAATGTCACTGACGTTTGTGTTTTTTTGCCCACACACATAAAAGTGATTTGCAATTGGGTCAACAGCAATTTGAGGATTTGCATTTGAATAACCTAAACCAGTTGAAACAATATTTACCCATTGCTGAACTCCACTATTATTGTACATAATAGTGTGATACTCATAAACAGAACCATTTAACGATAGACCAGTAACAACGAAGTTGTTACTGGCATCTTTTACAATAGAAGTAGCGGCGTTTGCACCGTTACCATTATCGTAATTTTTTTGCCATAAAGTATTACCATTATTACCGTTGTATTTTAAAGTAACATAATCATCATTAGTGGTTGTGTTTTTTAAAGAACCAAGCATAACAACATCGTTACCATCAGATAATAAAGAATATGATCTATCATTTCCATTTGCTGAACCATTAATGGTTTTAGCCCACATTTGATTTCCGTTATTTGGATTGATGCGAATAGTAGTAATATCATCGTTACCATTGGCATTAAAAGAAGTACCAGTAACGAATAAGCGACCAGTAGAACTAAAATCTATTGCAATAGCTTCATCGTTTCCATTTCCTAAGCCATTAAAAGTATTTACAAATAATTGAGCACCAGTAGTAGCATTAAATTTTAATGTAATAAAATTTGTTGTACCGCCTGCAATTGTTGTTTTGCCAGTTACAAAAACACTAGATGTTCCATCAAAAGCAATTGCATTAGCTATGTCCGTGCCATTACCTGCTCCATTAAAACGAGCAAACCATAGCTGATTGCCATTAGCATCGTATTTAATAACAACTAAATCTTTGCCTGTTGTTGCAGTTCCATCAGAAACGCCAACAACATAGATATTGCCACTAGCATCAATGGAAATAGCGTTAGCATCATCGTTTCCGCCATTATCATAATGTTTAACCCAAACAACATTACCAAGCGCATCGTATTTAACGGTTGTTATATCTGAATTTGCGGCAGTAGGATATGTATATCCAGTTATATATACATTACTATTAGCGTCAATAGCAGATGGTACATTTGAAATTTGACTACGCTCGGAAAAGTATTTAACCCAATCTATATTGGGAACTACTTGAGCAATTGCATTAAGTCCAATAAGACTCAGCATTAAAAGTAAAAGTTTTGATTTCATATTTTTGATTTTATTAAAGGTAATTAAATTATTGGATTATGAAAATTTAAAAAGAGAAAAACTAAAAATACCTGCTGCCGGCAGGCGCGCGCTTTTGACTGACCGAAGGGAGATGCGCAAAAACTGCGAAGCAGACCTATTTGTGAGGGCAGGCAATTTAGCTTTTTTATGTTTTGCAAGCCTTTTTGCAAAACATAAATATGCTAAGATTTAGGGATAGCCCAAAACGGCTGTCCAGAAGCCGAAATGAGCGTGAGAGAGCAAGTAATTAAAAACCGTTACCATTTTAACACAAATGTGTCAATGAAACCTTGTCCTAATGTTACTGTGATATGAATAAATTGTCATTACGTTAGTCTACGTTAGTTTTGGGGCTATAAGTAGCTAGTGAAAAATGCTTGTTGTCTGCCGTAAATTTTACTACGAAGATTTTCTGGCGTTTTACTACTAACGTTTTGGAGCTAAAAGAAGTGCGGCTTTGAAACCGAAATGTTTTCTACCACCACAATATTAATTAGTTGCCGAAATACTGTACTCTTTTTTGCCTACATAAAAATAACAAACTTTCGCGAAGCGGCAACTTGTAGGCAAAAAACTTATACTTCCGCCCGCATTTTTTTTAGGTGCTGTTAGGTGCTGGCGTTCTGTCTGTTGTTGCTCTGTTGTCCATTGTTTACGGTGTCTTTGGTGCGTTGGCTTGGTAGCTCTTTTGCATTTTTTTGTTTGGCTATTGCGTTGGCAAAAAATGCAAATGTGCTACCAAAAGCGTTGGCTATAATTCACTTAATTCAAGTTTTGTTTCAATAATTTCTTGTTGTTTAACGACCAGTAAATTGTTTGTCAAAGCGTTGGCAACGTGCCACATTAAAACTGGTGGGACAGCATTACCAATTGCTTTATATTGTCTGTTTTCTGAAACGATGTCAAGATTGAAACTTTCAGGAAAAGATTGAATACTTGACGCTTCTCTTGGCGTTAATCTTCTGTATCTTTCGTCAACCATTAATACGGGGTCTGTTCCGTTTAAACTGACTTTTGCTAAGTGCGAACTAATTGTATTGCAAGGTTGATTTAAGTCTTGAACACGTCCTTTATTCATTTTTTCTCTTACTCGTAACATACCGTCAACTGCTCTTTGACTGAAAAACCATTTTTCATCTTTATTGGCTTTTTTGTCAATTACTTGTTTCAGTTTAATTTTAGAACCATTTAAAGTTGATGGTTGAGGAAAACGAAAACTAAAATAATCTTCAAAGTCCCTAAATCCAACAATAAATACACGTTCTCTTTTTTGAGGAACGCCAAATTCCGAAGCATTAAGAAGTTTGTGATGAATATAATAACCTGCCTTTTCAAATTCTTTAACTATCATTGGAAATGCTTTGCCTTTGTTTGCTGAAAGCAAACCTTTGACATTTTCGCCAATAAAAAATCTTGGTTTTTTTTCTTTTAGAACATTAACCATTTCAAAAAATAATTTACCTCTGTCGTCTTTAAATCCAAGTCTAGGAGGATTTTGAGCACTTATTGAAAATGATTGACAAGGAAATCCGCCCAATAAAATATCGTGGTCGGGTACTTCACTTGGAACAATATCTCTCACATCCTTTAATTCACATTTATGCGAAAAGTTATTATTATATATTTTAGTCGCATATGCATCATTGTCTACAGCATAAACAACTTCAAAAGGTAAAGCACCAAAATGCTTATTAAGGAAATTGAAATCTCCTTGAATACCTAAATCCATTCCGCCACAACCACAAAAAAGTGATGCGACTTTTAGTTTTGTATTTCCATTAGTTTCTGCCATTGTCCTGATGTTTTAGAAAATTCAACTACTAAATTTTTGTCCACTTTGATATTTCCTTGAGAATGTTGTTTTACGGGATTTTGAATAACGAAAATATTTTTCTCGCTATCGTTTACTACCAAATAATAGATAAAATAGTTTTCTCCCATCGTTTCCGCTGTATCCCATTCGTTTGGAGTTAATTTGAAACGATTATTATTAATCGCTTTTCGAGATTTGGTAGTTTTTACTTCAATGTATCTTTTCTTTTTCTCAATTTCAATACTTTGAATATCGTAACCAACGCCAAGAGGAGTTGGGATTTTATTAATTAAATGTTGTCGATTTGATTTTTCTTTAGTTCTTAAATATTCGTGAGCTAAAACCAAAGTTTCGCCATAATCACCAATAATTTTTGTTGGAACTTTTCTATCTCCAGTCATTCGAGAATAATACTCTTGTATTAAACTTGAAATATTTTCAGTTTGCGTTTTGTCTAAATGAGGTGCAAATGCTTCAATATTGTCAAAACTGTTTGCGTAAGCAAACCATTTTTCTTCAATTAAAGCAATTTCAGGATTTGAAATTTCTTTTTGTTTATAGAATTTATCATAAGATTTAAACCAAGTCGTATTGGCTAAATGATAATTTATAGCTTCTTTATTTTCATCATTTAGATAGTAATAATATCCTGTGCCTTTGTGTTGAAGCAAGTTTGCTAAAACCATATAATCTAAAATGTCGCCAGCATACCTACAAACATCTCCGTTTGAAGGATATGTGCTTGTCGTTTCATTTTTGAGTTGTTCGTATTTGTGGTCGTATTCTGTTTTTTCAATTCGGTTTTTCAAAATCAATTTCGCAACATCTTTTGGGTGTCTTCCGTCTCTTGTAACTCTTAAATCAAAATACGCACATTGGGTTAATTCTTCGGCTGTTAAACTGAATGGTTTACCTGTTATTTTTTCTCCTTCAATTAATAGTTGTAATACAAAATTGCAAGGTTTGAATTTTATACCAGCCTCAATTTGTTTAATCACATTTTGTGATTTGATATGTCCTCCTGGATATTGAAATGAATATAAAAAATAGTTGAAAAATTCGTCTAAATATTGATTGTTTGCTAATCTAACAGCAGTTTTACTTGGTTGTAGAAAACCATCTTTTTCTTGAATAAAAGCAAACAATGCAGAAATTTCAGTTCTCCAATTATCAATTGTTTTTTGTGTTGAAGTTGAATTTTTCTTAAACCCAAATAAGACCTTGTTTAATTCAGAATTAAACTCTTTTTCTGTCAGAATACTCATTTCCGAAATTGATGTCGCAACATAAAGTAAAACTTCCTCAACATCGTTTTTAAAACGAGGTCTTACGTGATGCAAACGAAAGAAATATTCGTCCGGTATTTTATATTTTGCTTGTTTACTCATATGTATTTCTTTATTTCTTTGGCTAATACTTTTGCCAATAAAGGCGGTACGGCATTTCCGACTTGTTTATACTGACTTGTTTTACTTCCTAAAAAAATGAAATTATCGGGAAACGATTGTATTCTCGCACTTTCTCTAACAGTCGGCACTCGATTAAATTTGTAATGAAAATGATGTCTGTGTCCTGTGTCAATTGTAAAGCTTGGTTTTTTGCTATTTAATCGTGTCCAAGCAATATTTACGTTTCTCGTTTTTCGCAATTCTTCGGGTAAATCTTTATAATTTCCACCATCAGGTACTAACGAAATTATACTTGTCGTTTGTTCGCTGTGGTTCGTAATTTCGTGATTATTAATCTCATCAGAATTTCCTCTAATTAGTTTTTGATAATCAGATTTTGGTTCTGTTTTATATTTCGTTCCATCTGCCAAAGACTTCTCGGGTAAATCAGAAATCGCATCTTTTGCATTTACAGGGTTTACAGTTGTTGGTTTAGGAAAAATAAATTCTTTGTTATTTTTTGTACCAATAAAAAATGCACGTCTTCTATTTTGAGGAACTCCAAATTCCGAAGCCAATAAAACTTTACAAACAACTTTATAACCTAAATTTTCAAAGTCTTTTATTATTGTTTCTTTTACTATTCCTTGCCCCATAGAAACAATGTTAGGAACATTTTCCATTAGAAACACACTCGGTTTATAGAACTTTACGAAGTCCACAAATGATTTATATAGCTTATTTCGTTCATCGTCAATTATTCGTTTTCCAGCAATAGAGAAGCCTTGACAAGGTGGACCGCCAATTATTAAATCAACTTTTTTTATTCCAGTTTTGGTGCTTATTTCTTTAGGAGTTTCAGTGAATAAGTCAGCAACCAAACCTTTAGAATTGTTATGTGTATTTTCAAAAGTTGCAATTGCGTCTTTCCAATGGTCTATACCTAAAACAATATTATAACCTGCTTCTATAAAGCCGAACGAAAGCCCACCACAGCCACAAAATAAGTCTATAACCGTTGGTTTTGAATTACTCATTTTTGTTTATGTGTTTTTAAATATTCAACTTTCTCTTCAGCCACCATCATAGCTTTTAAAGCGTTCTTTTCATCTTTAACAACGTCATAAATTTGGTCGGCAAGCCAAAGCGTCAATAATTCATCGTCTTTAACTTTAAGTATTACAGCAATTTTTAAAACTGTTTCTTTTTTTGCCTGTCGTTCTCCACGTTCAATTTTACTTAATTGAGCTGTGTCCATTTCAAGTATAGATGCAACTTGTCTTAAAAGTAAGTTTTGTTCTTCTCTTAAAGTCCGTATTTTATTTCCGAATTGGCTACTCATTGTCTTTTATTTGACTTGACATTATTTGGCAAATGTAATGTAAATAAATTCGATTGTAAAGGAATGTTCAAAATAATTTTTAGGGTGGTGGGTGGGCTTTGGGTGCGGTTGGGCAAAATTAAATGTGGTGTTTTTGTGTCGGCAAGTGCGTTGGCAAAACACCTCTTTTAATTTTGCGAAGCGTTGGCATTTTCGTCCTCTGTTTCTGTAAGGTTGATGTCGAGTTGTCGGTCGTCCTAAGCTTGCACCTAACGTTTTCGCGCTTTGCAATCGGTTTGACTTGTAACAATGTCTACCGAAACGCTAATAACAAAGATAAATGCTTAATGGACTTTTGCAAAGAAAAATAATAAATGTCTACCGCTTTTGCAAAAGCTTATACTTCTGCCAAACTGTTGCCAAAGCGTGTGTTATGTGCAGGTTTTTTATTCCTCGTAAGCGTATTTGCCATCAGGCTTTACAAATACTTCTGCTATTTTTTTAGCCTCGTTAGGTAGATGTAATTCGCTTTCTAGCCAATGGTAAGTTTCTCTAATTAACTTGTAAGTTCCACGTCCACCCTGATATTCGCTACCATAACTTGTTAAAAAATTATTTCTATTTAAATGGTCTGCTAATTCCTCGCCTGACATTTTCATTTTATACGAATATAAAAATGATGCTAATTGCCAAATGTAATTTTTCTTTTCATTCATATAATTTTATTTAAAGTATGCTATTTCTCTAATTATAATTTTCTGTGGTTTGTCTTCGTGAAAGGTTATCTTTCTTGTATAATTTCCTTCTTTGTCAAATTCATCATATTCATAATTCCACTTACCAATTAAGCCATCTTTATCGTAACATTTAGTTTCAATTATGTAATTGCTATCATTGTATTTATAAATTGATTTTTCCTTTCGTCCATCTTTATAAATAGTTTCATCTTCTATTGCGTTACCATTTTTATCATATTTATAAATTGTTTTATTCCAAAGAACATTTTTATCGTCATAATATTGTTTTTCAATAATATTATCATTTTCATAAACAAAAACATACTTACCTGTAAATTGGTCGTTTTCATTATAGCCAAGCTCTTCTATTTTATTGCAAAACTCATTGTATTTAAAAATATATTTTTGTCCTTCAGAGCCATCATTAGGATGATAATTGAGACTATAAAGTTCGTTACCATTTGTATCAAACCTAACAACATCATGATATAAAATCTTTTCGTTTTCTTTTTCTACTTTCTCAAAATTATATACAGCAGTATATTGTTTTTCTATTACGTATTTTACTTTGCCTTGTAGATTTAAAATGGAAAGCTGATTCTTTTTTTCTTTTCCATTACATTTAATATCTGTATTAACTGCTTTGTCTATTACAGTTTCATTGCTTGTTAGTTCAGCCTGTGAATTGGTTTCATTTTTATTGGTGCTACAGGCACTAATCATCATTGTAATTGTGAGTAAGTTTAATAATTTAATTTTCATGTCGAATAATTTTACAATTTTAGATACAGTGTCTAATTTAAGGTTATTTTTCAAAACTTGCACATAACGTTTTGGAGCTTTGCCTAGTGCGGTTTGAAACATTTTCTTGCCGAAATATTACTGACAAAGATACTATGTTTGTTGCCATTTGCAAAGCGAAAATAATTGACCCCGCGAAGCGACCGCTTTTGCAAATGCTTTGTTGTCCGCCCGCATTAGGCAAAGGTGCTGTTAGGTGCTGTGTTTTATTGTGTCTTGATTATTTTTTGGTTTACAATTAGTTCTTTCTTGTCTGTATATACTTGCAAAATATAGACGCCTGTTGTGAAACTAGATAAATTAATTACGCTTTGGTCTGTTTTTGTCTGATATATTGTCTTGCCATTTAGGTCTACAAGTTGAATAGTTTTTATTCCATTATATTCAATATTTAAAATGTCTGTGGTTGGATTTGGGAATACATTTATTTTTGTCAAAGGAAGAGAGTTTTCGTGTATTCCGACTCCTTGCGCTTTTATTAGCTTCACAATTTTTGATGTAGAATTAATTTTAAGTTTTACGAAATAAACTCCACTTGGCAAGGAGTCGGTTATATAATTTATTGCATATGTGCCGCCTGGCAAAATAGTATTTGTGAAAATATTTTTCTTTAATACTGCAACAACGTCATAAACGTCAAGGGAAATTGTGTCTGTTTGTGAAATTGTAAAATGTATTGTTGTTATGGAGTCACAAGGATTTGGATTTACATAAAGAGTGTCTCCATTTGATGCCCAAACTGATGTCGATAAGCAATTTATTAATAGAAGTGTCAAAATTATATTTTTCATAATTGTCATTTTAGTTTTTCAAACATTGCACCTAACGTTTTGCAGCTATGCCCAGTAGCCGTTTTGCGGGCTTCGTCATTGTCACCTGCTACAAATTTTCTGCGGGGCACTGCTGTTTCAACTTGCTCTTTCATAGGCTATTGGGCATAGGTGCTGTTAGCGGTAGTTAGTCTTACATTCTTTTAGATATTCTTTTTTTTAAATCATTATGTTTGAATGGTATAGTGAAAAGAGAATGCAAAACATCTTCAAATAATTCAATTGACAATCTAAGCTCTTCTTTCGTTGGTGAAATCAAATTATGAACAGCATCATTACCTAAGAATTTATGTGCTCGCAATGCTTCTGATAGCTCCTTGTTAATCAAACGACACTTACTAAGGTTATAAATTTTGTTACCAAGCGACACGCCATCCATTTTAAAATGATTACATACAGCTTCAGTAATTGTTCGCAACCCTGATGCACAAAGGATAAAAGAATTGCGATTATAAGCATTGATTATTTCATTATATACTTCAAAAATTATTGATGGTATGCCTGGAAATTGTTTTATTAATAATTGGTCATTTATTCTTTCAGGAAAATAGGTGTCATAATATTTACCCGCAACAAATATTTCTTCCTTTGTTATTTCATCAAATGTGTAAAACTCTGTTCTATAATTTCTATATCTAAATGTAATAGCACCGCAACCATTACAATTTATCACTTGATACAAAAATTGACCTATTTCCAAATTTTCAGTTGTTCCATTTTCTTCAAATGTAACCTCATCAGAAACCTTATGTTCTGATAATATTGAATGATTTGTAGTTGTTTTACAACTATTACAAAATACTTTTTTTTCTTTTTTCATAGATTTATTAATCAATATTCCAGTACATATCAGGGTCGCCTTCAAAAATATCATCAATATCTTGATCGCTATATCCTTCTATATCTTGAGCATAAGAACCTCTGTAATTTTCGTATGTTTTTTTGTCCTCATAGTCATTAGAACTTTCATAATTCTTTTTGCTCATTTTAATTAATTGTTCATTTTTTTCTGATAGAAGCCAATTATTATCGCGTGTTTTCTCATACAATGCTTGATATAAATTTCCACCAAACTGTTCACTAAGTGACTTCATTTGATCAAATTCATTGTTTTGCACAAAATAATTTCCTTTAATCTTTGCTTTTTCAATTAAAACATTTTTCCCATAATAGAAAAGTGTATAAAACAATGGTTTGTTGTTTTCCTCCCTATAATAATTACCAACTGATTTTTTGTAAACTGTTATTTCTGAATCAGTACCTTGTAAATAATAGACAAAAACGGTTCGACCGTTTGATTTTGAATATGATTCCTTAAAAATTCCTTTCATGGATTTTTGATTTTTTTGAGTTCAAAATAAAGCTAAAATTGTTTAATAAAATCATATGCAACCCTAACTGAACTTGGCGACTTTAAATCTTTAGAAACATTATACTCAATATCACCATTTTCAATTTGAATTGTATTTAAGCAGCTATTTGTTGCATCTGCAAGTTCATTAACTATTAAGGAAATAAGTTTATTTGTTATAAATCCTTTTTGTCTATAATGGTTACAGCAAAGTATTATAGAGTAATCAATTGGAATTTGTATAATGTCAGCTTTCAAAAACTGCATCCCTTTGTTTTGTTTAAAATTTTGATATGCATTAAGTAAAGGGTGAATAAATTTATCGGAATTATTAAACCAAGTTAAGTCTAACTCCGAATTATCATCTGGACTTATCTTTAGAAGATATTCTGAATTGTGCTTTTCATATTGGTTCAATATTTCTTCAAAGGAAAGACCTATTTCAGAATTAAAGAAGTTACTTGCTGATTGTAGATTAAAGCCAAACTGCAATTCAGAGTCAATAGTGTTTTCATTGTTTACATTTGCATTTGCAAACATATCTGTTAAAGCATTTGTAAAGACAAAGGTTGTCCGTTCTATTCCATTATCTTTATAAAGCTGGATAGCTTTTTTCGTAAAATAGTTTAATGAAGAATCATGGTTTTGAAAGGCTATTGCTTTTAAAATTGCTCTTGCTTCATTTCGTGTTGGGAATGTGTATTTCATATCAATGGTTTTTAATTTATCCTTTTTGCATAGTAAACTGTTTTTTGGCCTTGCATAGTCAGCATATTTTTGGGTGCAATTGAAAAGTCAACCATAAAATGATTAGAACTATTTTTACTCATAAAATCTTTTGGTGATTCAGGATCACTTCCAACAGCAATCATTGTTTTTTCATCAATTACAAAACACACCATTGCATATGGATATATTTTATTATCCAACGAATCTTGATCATAATTAAAAGCATTAAATTGACTGCCTTTTATTATTTTATTTTCCCAATCTTTAATTGCCATCATCTATTAATTTTAGTCATTTTGCTTACTCTTTATGGTTTTCAGCATCCCCATTTTCTAATTACCGCTAACGCCCCGTAGCTAAGTGCTGGTGGCGTTCGTAGCAATTCGCTGTCAATTTACAACAATTTTAATAAATGGCAAAAATTTTTACTTATCGATTCAACCGCCACTGGCATATAGCTACTGTTATGCATTTGTTGCTGACATCCCGCAGTCAGGTTTAGCCCACGATTATAACTTTAGTTTCTTTAATTTTCAGTTTAATTGCTCAAAGTACCGTAAGTCTTTTTTCTGAATTTCTTCTCGTCTCAAGTTATCGCAGATAATTTCTACTTGGTTTTCTGTAAAATTTCTCAAAATATAGTTTTCTTCTTTTCTCAAGTTATCGCAGATAATTTCTACTTAGTTTTTAGTAAAATTTCTCAAAATTCAGTTTTCTTTTCTCAAGTTATCGCAGATATTTTCTACTTAGTTTTTAGTAATATTTCTCAAAATTCAGTTTTCTTTTTCTCAAGTTATCGCAGATATTTTATACTTAGTTTTTAGTAAGATTTCTCAAAATTCCTGTTTTCATTTTCCTCAAGTTATCGCAGATATTTTCAACTTTGTTTTTAGCAATATTTCTCAATATAGCGTTTTCTTTTCTCAAGTTACCGCAGATAGTTTCTACTTAGTATTTCGTAGATTTCTAAAAATTCAGTTTTCTTTCCTCAAGTTATCGCAGATAATTTCCACTTAGTTTTCAGTAAGATTTCTCAAAATTCAGTTTTCTTTTTCCTCAATTTATCGCAGTAAAATTCCCCCTAATTTCAGGTAAAATTAAAAACCTCTTTTCGTCTACCGAAATACTGAGTTTTTAGTCCAGCAATAATGCATAACGTTTTGGCGCTTGGCGCAGTGGCGGATTTCGGAGCACAAAACTGTCAATACACCACAAAAGTTGATGCGAGGTAGAATGTTCAATTAACCACATCACCCGCCATTGAGCCAA
>Ga0247843_1005142_pt1 | contig 18579 bp, 14 predicted proteins | sample LaCruzMarch2017__FD_192420 | JGI IMG/M metagenome (GOLD analysis project Ga0247843, IMG submission 192420) | Freshwater microbial communities from meromictic Lake La Cruz, Castile-La Mancha, Spain - LaCruzMarch2017_8m | ecosystem: Environmental > Aquatic > Freshwater > Lake | place: Spain...
GTGCATATTCAAAGAATTCAGGCCCGCCTGCGGTTTCCAGCAAACTTTTGATGTTTTCAGGTGTCGCATTTCCAGACATAATCGAATTGTGCAAAGCCATATTGACCTTATTCTTGTAATTAAGCAGCCCTGAATTGAGGGATTGCTTTTCAGGGTGGCTCAATACGGATTCCTTAGCCTTATCCCATTGATGCTCGGCAAGCCAAACGCTAGTTGTAAGATACTCATATTTTGTTCCTGCCTTGTGAGGGAGATGAATGCGGAGAACTACGGGACAAAGGCCGTTGTCTTTCCTTTTTTGGGTGCGGAGGACGAATTTGAGGTTATATTTCATGAGATGCAGGTAGGAATTCCAAGCAAATATAATAAATATATTAAAATCCAAAAAATGAATAAATAAACACAAGTAATTGTAATGAAAATATTTAAAGGAATTTATATTTAATTTCAAACGCATTAAAATTCGATTTTAAAATCAATTTTAATTCATTAAAAAAGGCACAAAAAAGAGGGAATGGGTAAGCAACTCAATGTTGATTGTCAACTTAAACTTTGGCCAATGGATTATTCAGGCCCCTATAAAAAAGGGTGCGTTTCAGCTATTTTGACCTATAATTTAATGCTATAAAAGAATTGGATTCCGAAATTTACTCGTAAGACCGAGGGGCCACAAAACATACGTTTAAGGCAGAACCACCTATCCATAAACTCCAAAATGAAAAAATTCCCGCGCAGCGGGAATTTCCCCTTTCAGGCAAGGGCTTTATGCCTCCTCGTCCCTCGGGGCATTTAGCCCTTGCCACAACCTCCGGAGCTTAAAGGTCCGGATGGTTTCCGCTGTTAACTTGGGACGACCAACCGAAAGCCAATGCTGTTGTCGCGGTGGGAAGGGACGTAGCTGTAGCGGTCCGCCGAGCGGCAATACCCGCCGTAGTTGAACCAGCTGCCCCCACGCAGAACCCGATACGACCCCGATGAGGGGCCTTTGGGGTTGGTTTGGGCATCGCTGGAATAATCTCCGTACCAATCGCTGCACCATTCGTAAACATTACCGTGCATATCGTACAAGCCCCAGGCATTCGGAGCATAGGAACCCACGGGCTTGGTTTGTCCAACATTTCTATTAAAATTCGCCTGACTGGAATTCAAAGAACTGCCCGTATGGTAGGTGGTAGTAGTTCCTGCCCGGCAAGCGTATTCCCATTCCGCCTCGGTCGGAAGCCGGCAGCCCATCCATTCCGCAAAGGCTGTGGCGTCGTTCCAACTTACATTAATAACAGGATGACTTTTTCCATTGTTTCCTCTAATTGTTCCATTTTCATCCGTTTCCCAAGAAAGGCCATATTTTTTAACCCATTCACTACCAGACCAAGTCCAACTCCATCCTTCTTTCTCGGCTTCCGTTTTGTAACCGGTTGCATTTATAAAAACACCAAACTGCTCAACTGTTACCTCGTACTTGCTCATTTTAAACCCGCTTAAGCTTACCAAATGCTGGGGGCCTTCATCATCCAACCTTTCTTCCTCATCCTCAGGGCTACCCATCGTAAAGGTTCCGGCGGGAATACCCACCCACTCAATGGCAACGCCATGGTTGCTATGTACTCCTGCTTCTTGACCTGCCATGTGAAGCCGCTCTGCCTGTTCCATCAGCTCCTGCAAACGCTGCCGAAAACGGATTCCGTCGGGCACCACAATTCCCTGTTCCAACTTCAACACATCTGTGTCTATGGAGTTAAGCCCAAGCTTGGCGCACAACAGGTTTAGCAAATCATAGATTTCGGGCTGTAGAATGGAAATGCTAGGAATAAGAGGTTGCACCTCAAGGGATGGGGCATCAGGCAAGGGCTGTTGGCTGTCCTGGGTATCTTCTTCAAAATCGGTGCGGCTGTTCTCTAACCTAGCCTGAATCTTTTCTTGGTCGTTGAATGTTTTTGAAAAACGTTCCACCTCTTCGCTCAATTTAACATCCCTTCGATTCAGCTTTGTTTTCAAGAAAATGCCCTCAAAAGAACGCGCCCGGCTTAATGCTACATAGGCCTGACCGCTGGCAAAGGTTCCGGATCCAAAATCCAGGGCCATTTTTTCAAAAGTTAAGCCTTGACTTTTGTGGATGGTGATGGCCCAAGCCAATTTTAAGGGATACTGGGTAAAGGTGCCCATTACCTTCTCTTCTATTTTTCCTGTTTTGGTATTGTAACTGTAAACATTGTTTTCCCATGTTTTTTGCTCAACCTCGTAGGTGCTTCCATCTTCTACTTCCACCACAATACTCCGGTTGTTGGTCTCTAAAACGGTGGCCATGGTTCCATTTACCCAACGCTTTTCTGCGTCATTTTTTATAAAAACGATCTGGGCCCCGACTTTTAATTTCAACTCAAAATCGGTGGGATATTTTGAGTCCTCGAATTCCCCTTCTATTGCGGCTTTGTACACCTTGGGGGCACCGGGCAGCTCATTAATTTTCTGGGTATTTAATGCATCTGCAATCAAGTTGGTGGTTGTTAGAGTAATGATTTTGTCTTCTTCTGCGATGCGCTTGGCCGAGGCCATACGGGAATTAATGCGGTCAATATCTTGATTGTTCAAGCTGTTTGCCCGAATTTTATCTAAAAGCCCAATAAATGCAGGGTCGCTTTGCCGATACACCTTTTGCAGTTCTATGGTAATCAAATCGGCTTTTTTGAACACCCTGGACGAAAAAAAATAGGGGCTGCTGTAAAATTGACGGTAAATGTCCTCCTCGCCGCCATTTCTTATTGTAACCGGCTCCAATTGAAAAACATCGCCCACCAAAATAACCTGCTTGCCCCCAAAGGGCAAGTCGGCCCGCCCGGCATTCCTCCTTAGGGAATAATCAATGGCATCTAAAATATCTGCACGCACCATAGATACTTCATCAACGATTAAGGTATCCATGGCCTCAAAAATTTTGCGTTTATCTGAGTTCCTCGAAAAAACCTTAATGCCGCCGTCTTCGGGAATAAGCGGCCTTATTGGCAACTGAAAAAAAGAATGAATAGTGGTTCCCCCAACATTTACAGCGGCAATGCCCGTTGGAGCCACCACCACAAAGGATTTTTGAACATGCTTAAGAATGTATTTTAAAAAAGTTGATTTTCCTGTGCCCGCCTTACCGGTCAAGAAAAAAGATTCGTTGGTGTACCGAACCAAATCAAAGGCGTTCTTGAATTCCGGATTGGCAGTAAAATCGATGTTTATTTCCTCCTTTCCCATAGGGTGGACTTTAATTTCTATGAATTTGTGCTACGAAAATACAAGATTGTTCTTAATGCCATGCTTTAGAAACCAGAGGGGCAAAACATAGAAGCAGCCCGAAAGGCTGCCTTCTACATCTCTAAAATAATAAAGTAAAACCCATAGGAGGAATCATAAAAACGGTTCGTTCAATCGCGCACATGCGGGACTGGGCGCTGCACGCCGCACGAAAGATTAGCTGTTGGGTGCTGGCCTTTCTGTCTATGTCATTTGATTGACACTCATTTAGTGGCGGTTTTTGTCGCACTTTGTCATGGTGGCTCTTTTGCAAAACTTGGCCTTGGTGCTGGTTTGTGCAGTTTAGCAAATGTGCCACCATTTAGGATTCATATAAATCTAACTTGTAAATTAATTTTAAAAAGAAGTTCGTCATTCATTTCATATAGCCAACCATAATAGTATTTTTTCGTTCCTTTTGTTGTTCTTGGAGTTCCAGGGCTTTCTTCATCTTCACCAGTCGAAGGTTGCTCAAACTTTGTGTTGTTTAATAAGTATTCTCTGAAAAGATTGAAATCATAAATATGAAAACAAACAATGTCTCCGTCCTGCTTACAAATGATTACACCACCAGTTGCATCATATATTCCTTGCCAAGGTTTTTCAGATGTCATACCCATAGCACATTCAGCCAGAAATTTTTTAAGCTTATAGTCATATAGTTTTTGTTCAGACTGCTCTCCGTTGTAAAAATTTAATGGGTCTCTTTTTTCCAAAAGTTTTACTAATTCGGATAAAATGGGTGTTCTGTCTATCCACCTGTAAAGTAAGCAATAAGCTATAATATCAGGCAAATCACCATCAACCATTTTTAAATTCCGCCAAAGTTGGGAAGATTGAATGCCTTTAAATTTAATAACTGCAGAGTAGTCATTAATTAATTTTTGAAGCCTAAAGGTCAGTTTGGAAATTTTACGTTCTGGCTTATATGTTGTTTTATTAAACTCAGGTATTGAAATATTATTACTTGTCTTTATTCCGTAAATGAAGTTGTTACCAAGTCCAGTATTGAATAGAGTTGAATCTTCCCCGAGCAAGGATTTTATACTAAAACCTAAATCAGCTTCCTTGGCAAGTCTATGGTCGTAGATTCTTAATTTAATATCTGACTTGCTTGTGATTTTAGCAGTTAGTTTCTGAATTTTTGAATTTTCAATGAAATCCTCAATTGTTGGTATTTCAAAACTTTTCCCTGAACCATTGGTTATACCAGTGTAGATTTTTTCGGAAATTTCCTTTAAATATTCTATTGAAAAAACTCCAATTAAATTTTTATTTCCGTCAGATACAGAATAAAGAAGAACATTCTTATTTCTTTCAAACTCCAGTGATGATTTGCCTTCCGCTCTGTAAGCTTTTACGACTTCATAGTAATTATTCTCATCACGATTGAGGTTAATGTCTGATTGAAAAAGTTTACCCTCACTTAGTAATTTTGCGAAAACATATAACTCACTCCAATCACCTTTATTTCCTTTAAGCATTTTTTGTATTTATTAGTTTCAAAATCTTTTCTGCGGTTGCTTTAATAGCAGGAACGGCAACGGAGTTGCCGAACTGCTTATATGCGGAAGCATCAGCAACAGGAATTAAAAATGTATCAGGAAAGCCTTGAAGTCTTGCCCATTCTCTTGGTGTCATTTTACGAATTCCTTCTCTGTTTACTTCACCTTTTATGTGAGTAGTGGGAGTGAAGTCCTTAATTCGTTTGTCAATTACCAAATTTCTTTCTCTGCCCATACCGCCACAAACAACAGCATTAGCAATTCCTGTATCGGGAATTATCTCAAAACCAAAACCGTTTCCTTTGCTTTCGTGTCTTGCCTTATGGTTGTGGAGTGTTTGTAAATATTGAGTTGATAAATAGAATTTTGTTGGTGGAACTTTCTTCTCTTTTATGTCTGCAAACTTTACTTGTTTGTCAAGTGGTTTCGGATATTCAAACTTTGAAACCTTCGTGTCCTTGTGAAAACCAACTATAAAAATTCTCTCTCTGTTTTGCGGAACACCAAAGTCTTTTGCATTTAAAATTTGTGGTTCCGGAACAAAATATCCTAGGTCATTGCGAAGAACATTAAGTATTGTTTCCAATGTTTTACCTCTGTCGTGATTTCTTAATCCTTTTACATTTTCAAGGAAAAATGCTTTTGGTTGCTTACGTTTTATAATTTCTGCAACATCAAAGAACAATGTTCCTCTTGTGTCTTCAAATCCTCCACGTTTGCCGGCAATAGAAAACGCTTGACAAGGAAAACCAGCACACAAAACATCAAAACCGTCCGGAATGAATATTTTAGTTTGTTCTTTAGTAATGTCACCGAAAGGAACTTCTCCAAAATTTGCTCGATATGTTCTCTGTGCTTCTTTATCCCACTCACTAGTAAAAACACATTTGCCGCCTAAATTTTGCATTGCTATTCTAAAACCACCAATTCCGGCAAACAAGTCAATGAATTTGAAAGTGTAATTTTCAGGAGCGGGAAATGGAACATCATTTGCCTCAAAAAGTAGTTTTTGTAAAGCATCTTCCGCTACTAAACTTAAACTTTCTTCTTCGTTTTTGAATGTAACATATTCTTTGATAGCTTTTTGAGCTTCTTTTTTGAAGTGTTTAGATTCTCCGTTATCAATATTGTGGAGATAATGAGTTATTACGGCTTTCTTCTGGTTGGATAAATTTGGCTCTACCAACCTGATTTGAAAGCGTTTGCCATCAAATTCGTCAATGCTTAGTTTCTCTTTTAATTTCATTTATTGTCTTTGTAATTTTGTCCGTGCAATTTCGCAAATTTTTAGTTGCGCCCTCTCCCCAAAAGCCTAAAACTTTGCATCCGTCTTTCAACAACCGTTCATTTACCTTTTTGCCATGTTCTACATTTCTTTGAATTTTTTAATGGTCTACCATAGAAGTCAAAGCTCGAATCTACGATAATCCCGCCATATGCTTTGTTGAATGCAGTTTTTTATTCATAATGACTTAAGTAGATTTTCAGTACTTCGTTGTATTCTTTGTCTGAAGTTGTTAATTCAAAGCTTCTTAATACATCCTTCGATTCGCTGCCATAGCCACCTTTGTCGTATTGATAAATATTAATTTTGATTTGACTGTTTTTATAATCACTAAATAATCCATATTTCTTGTCGAACGTTTTATTTTTCAACCAAATTTGTGGATAGAAATTCGATGAATATCTTTCAGTACTAGCTATAAAAAGCATTACTATATCAATAAAGTCTTCAACACTTTCTCTGTTAGGTTTCACGAATTGATGTTCTAATAGATTTCTTTGCTTATTAATCTTTTTCAATACCCTTGGAGCAACAAGTCCCAATTCGTTCATCAAGTCTGTTTTTTTTGGAAAGCTCCACCGGTTTCTTTGTGATTCCTTATAATAACCGAAGGAAAGTAAGATAATGTCTAATTGGCAGTCTAGAGCTCGTTTAGAATTTGATAGTGCATTTATAACATTGTGCTCGTAATCAGAAGCAAGGTCAACTTCAGCGAAAGAGATAAAATCCTGTGGAAGAATGTCAAAATCAGTTTTCAGAACATCAGATATTGTCACCGAATTTCTAGTTTCTCCGTGACTGATTTCTGTTAATATGTCCTTTAGTTCTTGATTCATACTTTAAATTGCAAACAACGTTAGTTCGCCTAACAACTCCATCTCAACCCCAATTCCCAGTCTAAGTTACCCATTTTAATCGCACTACAGCAACCCAAAACAAAAACGCAAGAAAATTCCTTGCGCCAAATAGCAACGAAATATAAGACTAAAAATGACCTTAAAGGGCTGCTGAGAGGTCGAAAAAGAGAGCCCAATGCCTTTAGAAAGGCTTTGAGCAGGTTTTTGTCTAGTATGTTTAATATCCGCCGGAGGTTTTAGGTCGTAAATATTATTTCCACATCGACAGAGGCGTGTTGGATGCTCCATTTGGTCATGATGTAGTAAAAATCCCATTGCCGCTTTATCACTCCAAAAGGATGTTCCACAATGGCCTGGCGCCTGCAGTAAAGGTCTGGATTTTGTTGCAAGCGGTTTTTGTTCGCATCAATAAGGTGGGCGGCATGGCTGCGCCGAATCCAATACTGAATGGCCTTTTGGGATTCTATCATTGCCAACGTTCTAATGTGCTTGCTTTAACACCCCTTGCAAACTGCGTTCGCAGTATTTTTCGCCCACCCGTCGCCAAACCCTTAAAATTGAAATTTAGAGGTCAATAATAATGCGGTGATTGTTTAGATTTTTATTATACCCAATTTATACCCAAATCCAAACTGTGATTCTATTGAATTGAAATTCAGCTTTTTATGGCGAATAATATGAGTTACGTTTAAACCTACAGCCGCTTTTAGAAATCTGAATTTAGCAATGCCAACTTTTGGTCCAACAAATAGGGAGTATTACAGCGCAATTGCTTGCTGTTATGTGCAGTTATAGAGTCAGATTGTCAAACAACTTCATTATTATTCTGTCGGCCGGCATTTTATCATAAGCCCTAAAATGATTTTTAACTGCCGCCACAAATTTCATTGAAGCTTCAAACTCGAAGTCCGCTAGAACCCAAGAATTTTCACCTGTGTCATTGTGTTTGACTTCGTTTTTTACACTGTTTATACGGTCGCGAATTATTTTTACTAAAGGTACAGGTTTGCCAAAAGCAGTATATATACTTTTTGTGAACTCAACACCATTTTCCATCTCGTTTGATTTTGTCCTCCTGAAGGCAATTTTTCCAAGAATTTCTTCCGCTGCTCCCGACAAAGTCAAACAGCTTACATAGTCCGCTGCATTATACATTTTAGCGGCTGCTCGAAGCTGAACTAATGCGATGTCTTTTTTTTCCATAGTCGGTACCCATTTTATTTTGTCGTCCGAAATAATTGCACATAACGTCAGTTCGTCTAACAACTCCATTTCAGTTCTGATTTTTCTTAAAGTTATCTGCTTGTTCAAAAATCTCAACATACACTTCGTCACGTTCAACTGGTGGATATCCAAACTCGTCAAGCAGGAGAATTAGTCCAACTTTTAATGCTGATTTGATGTCGTCTCGTTTGTTCCAGTCGGGGAATTTGGCTTGTCCGTCAACAAGGTCTTTTACGGCTTTTGCCAGTTCAATCATTTTGTCGTCTGGATATTTGAAGTCGTATTTGATGCAAAGCTCTTTCAAAATGTCGTAGAATGCCTTTTCCTGAAAATCAATTCCTAATTCATCACCTGCCGAAAATTCTTTGTGAACTTCCCAAATCAAGTCAGTCAAGGCGTTTGCCATTTCTTCATATACTTCACTTCTCAAAATGTCGTTTGCATCCCGGTTATTGTATCGTTCAATCAATGCTTGCATTTTCTTAGAAAAGTCAATTCCCTTTACCTTGTTTACTTTTCTTATTTCTCCGATTACCTTAGCCAATAACTGTTGAAGCAATTTGATTTTTGTGTTTGGCAATTTGATTTTCTCAATCTTAGCCAAATAGTCTTCATCAAAAATATCTTGTTCAGTTTCTGCTTCATCACCAAGTTTGAAAATTTCTTCTACTCCGTCACTTTGTAAGGCTTCTTTAATCATTTCCCGAACCCTTGCGTTCATCTGCGCTGTGTCGGGTGCATTGCCTTTGGTGAGTTTGAAAACTATGGAACGAACTGCCAAATAAAAATGTGTGTAATCTCTTTCAGTCTGCGTTAGTTGCTCGCTTCCTGCACAAATATCATAAGCGGCTTTCAGTCGCTTCACCAAGCCCATAAACCGGGTTTCCAATTCTTTGGTTTGCTGCACATATTCCGCAGCTAAATTCAAGGTGTTTAATTGCTGAATGGTTGTGCCTTTGAAATATTTTGAATTGTCAAACGTGTGAAATAGTTTAGCCAAAAGGTCTAAATGATTTCTTACAATGATGATGGATTCTGCAATGTCTTCAAAATTGTCTTTGTCGCCTTCGCTGTATTGCTTCAAGGCTAAATTCATTTGATTTTTGATTCCAATGTAATCGACTACTAAACCTTTGTTCTTTCCTTCAAACTTTCGGTTTACTCTTGAAATGGTCTGAATTAAATTGTGTCGTTGAATGGGTTTATCAATGTAAATACTATCTAGGAAAGGAACATCAAAACCCGTGAGCCACATATCCACTACAATAGCAATTTTGAAATTCGATTTTTCATTTTTGAATTGGCGGTCAAGTTCTTTGCGTTGTTCTTTCGTACCGAGCAAATCATACATTTCTTTCGGGTCGTCTTGTCCTCTTGTGGCAATGAGTTTGATTCGTTCTATGGGTTTCAGCTCTCGCTTATCTTTGTCTGTTAGGACTGCACCTTCTTCCGCTTCCCTTATTTCATTCCATTCAGGACGCAGAGCAATAATATTCTTGTACAATTCATAAGCAATTTCTCTTGTACTACACACAAACATTGCTTTGCCTTTTACGGTTGCACCTTCTGAAATTCTGTGTTCGTAATGATTTACAAAGTCGTTGGCAACTTCTTTCAAGCGGTCAGGGTCGCCAATAATGGCATACATCTGAGCCATTTCTTTTTTACTTTGCTCAATCTGATTTTCGTTGCTTCCAATCTCTGCACACTTGGCATAGTATTCTTCAATCTCTTTGAGTTTGGAATTGTTCAACAACACTTTGGCTGCTCTGCCTTCATACACAATTCTTACCGTGATTTCATCTTTCACCGATTCCGTCATTGTGTAGGCATCAACCACTTTTCCAAAAACATCAAGCGTTGCATCTATTGGCGTTCCTGTGAAACCAACGAATGTGGCGTTTGGTAACGAATCGTGTAAATATTTAGCGAAGCCGTATGTTTTAGTAACGCCCTTTTCGGTCACTTTTACTTTTTGGTCAAGGTTTACTTGGCTTCTGTGTGCTTCGTCCGAAATACAAATTACATTGGTTCTGTCCGTAAGCAATTGGGTGTCTTCTGTAAACTTATGAATGGTGGTTAAGAAAACGCCTCCGCTTTGTCTGCCTTGAATTAATTCTCTTAAATGTGCTCTGCTTTCAACGCTTACTACTGTGTTATCGCCAATGAAATTTTTAGCATTGGTAAATTGCCCTGAAAGTTGGTCGTCTAAATCTGTTCTATCTGTAATTAATACAATGGTCGGGCTTTCAAAGTATTCACTTTTCATTAAAAGCCTTGACAGATAAAGCATTGTAAAGCTCTTTCCGCAACCTGTGGCACCAAAGTAAGTTCCTCCTTTTCCGTTTCCTTCGGGCTTTTGGGCTTTCTTGATATTGTCATACAATGCCCGTGCCGCATAGTATTGCGGATAGCGACAAACAATTTTTTCGTTCTTTTTTGAGCTGTCAGGTATGTAAATGAAGTTGCGAATAATGTCACGCAAACGGTTTTTATGAAACATTCCCTGAATCAGTGTAAACATTGAATCTATACCATCAACATCTTTTGCAAGTCCAGCAACACGTCTCCAGGCATAGAAAAACTCATAGGGAGCAAAGAATGAACCTGCTTTGTTGTTTACACCATCGCTGATGACACAAAAAGCATTGTATTTGAAAAGTTCGGGAATATCTCTGTGGTAGCGAACCGTTAACTGCTTGTAAGCATCATAAATAGTAGCTTCTTCACGAATGGCAGATTTGAATTCAAAAACCACCAAAGGCAAACCATTGATGTAAACAATTCCGTCCGGTATGCGTTTTTCTGAACCAATAATTTCTAATTGGTTTACAAATTTGTAAATATTATTGTCAGGCGGATATTGTTCTTCGGGTTGTGCTGCAATGGAAATTACTTCATCTTCTCTTGGTTGGCGGTGTTTATTTAAGCCTGCATAATTGATTAACTGAATGTAAATGTCTTTTTGGTTGCGGTCTTCACGTTTGAGAATAAAACCGTCTGAAAGCATTTTTAAAAATGTTTTGTTGCTCTCGTAAAGGTCAGAAGATGAAAGTGATTTGAGTTGAAGAATGATAGATTTAATTTCGTTTACGGTAATGCCTTGACCTGCGTATTGAGTTAACAGAAAGTTTTGTAAATCTTCTTCAATCAAGACTTCTTCGGGCTTACGATTTATCGTAATGCCTAAGTGATGGGGAAATCCTTCTTGCTCCAACAACTCGGTAAACGCTTTCTCTAATTTTTCTTCTGTGAATTTCATTTCTTGGGCTTCTTCAACTTTTTGATGTCTTCCTCTATCTCTTTTAAACTTTGTTCTTTCTCAATAGCTTTTTGGCCAACTTTATATTTCTCAAATTCGGCTTCTGATTTTTGTAGTGCTTTTTCATGACTGATTTTTCCTGCGTGGCTCAAAAGCTCTCTGCCGTTCAATTGCAAAATAGTATCCAAACGCTCAATCCAATCTTTCATATACATAGGTGTTCTTTGTTGTGCCATTGTTTCGGCAAAAGCCAAATATTGCTCCACCAACAAACCAAGCAACTTTATTTCATCTTCATTCAGATAATTTTTTGCAATGCTTACATCAGATTTTTTGATGGAAACAGCATTTTTCTTGTCATACGATTGCATACCTAATAAAGGCAAAGTGGCATCCACCCTGCGATATACCAACTCGGCTGCCGTTTGTTCGCTTATAGCCCATAAAAGTTTATTCTGAACCACCTTAAAAAACTCAATCGTTTTTTCATCTTTCGGGTCGTAATCAATACTTGTGGTGTATATGTCTTTAATTTTCTGATAGAAAAAGCGTTCCGAAAGACGTATTTCCCGAATGCGTTCCTGCAATTCGTTAAAATAATGCATTGAAGTACCCGATTTAAAACGGTCGTCATTCAGGGCAAAACCCTTGATGATATATTCTTTAAGCCGCTGAGTAGCCCAAATACGAAACTGTGTGCCTTGGGGCGATTTTACCCTGTAGCCCACCGAAATGATGACATCCAAATTGTAGTAAAAAGGGGCTTTTTGCTGAAATTCGGAAATTCCGAATTTCTTCATTGTGGCCGATTCTTCCAGCTCGTTTTCTTCGTAAATGTTCTTAATATGCTCGTTGATGGTGGACTTAGCTTTACCAAAAAGCGTTGCCATTTGTTCTTGCGTAAGCCAAACGGTTTCATCCTCTAAGCGAACATCTATTTTGATGTTGCCATCAGGGTTTTGATATATGAGTATTTCGCTGTTCATTTTCTGAATTATGATTTGTTTGATTTTTGAGATTGAATGATTTCAGGTTTGAATTTTTTATTTGTCAGCCGTTTAAAATTCAAACTCTTCTCTCCAAAGTTTATGAGTAAGCCGATTTCTAAATTATACGCTTCTAAATAATTAATGGCCTGTGCAAAATGAACATCCTCCAATAGGGTAATGGCCTTTAGTTCAACTGAAATGAAACCTTCTACTAAAAAATCTACCCTTCTTGTTCCGATTTGCTCCTCTCTATAAAAAATGGGCATTTCAAATTCTCTATTAAATGCAATGCCTGATAAATTCATTTCTATTGTCAATGCTCTCTGATATATCACTTCTTGAAAACCATTACCCAATGCTTTGTGAACAGTCATAGCACAACCAATGATTTTAGATGTTAATTCAGAATATTTATATTGTTCGTTAATCATAATAATCATTTAATCACAAAAATCATCGTTCAGACAAAGTTTTAAGTTGGGGAAATCCTTCTTGCCCCAACAACTCGGTAAATGCTTTCTCTAATTTTTCTTCGGTGAATTTCATTTACTAAATTCTAATGGTGCTTCTAATGAATGATAATGCTATTCTCAATGAGAATTTTATTTTACTCCAAAAATCAGGAAGCAAATCATTCATTTTAACTAAAATAATTTGTCTGTTTTTTATTCCAAATTCATTCAATCTATTTCTGCGAGCATCCTTTTCATTTGGATTGTGATATGACACAATCCAAATAGCATTATTGGAAATAGATTTTAATATTTCATCAAAATACTCTTTGTCTACGTCTGCCAACGAATGACCTAAAACAAAAACTGTTCGTATGGATTTTAAAGAATCGAAAAAGCCTCTGTTTCTTTCAATAAGTTGATTAGTCGCCTTAAATGATTTAGAGAAGTATTGAATTAATTCATCTCGCCCTCTTTCTAACGAATAATCAAATGCATCTGCTTGTGCATCTGTCCATCGTTCCAATTCTTCTTCATTTAAACCATCTGGTGGTTTTGGGTCTTCTCTCCTAAAACTCTTTGGGTCCATTCCGTGACCTAAAATTAATTTGTCATTACTCTTAGCCTTGTTGTGGATGTAAAGTATTTTGCTTTGTGGAATTCTGTAATAATGTTCAAGAGATTTGGAGTAATTGAAATTGAAGAAGATTGCATTTTTATCAAGGTTCAGAATATTTAAGTTGCTCTCATCGGGATATGTAACATTCAGAATAAATTCTTTGAACAAGTCCAACATCTTTATAGTCAAGTCGTCTCTGATTTGGCTAACATAAACTGCGATTGTGTCCCAATCTCCATCGCTAAAATCATCACTTCCTGGATTGGCTGCAAACTCAGCGTGTTCATCCAAAACTTCATCAATGTCTAAAGTCGCCAAGTTAGCTTCAAATTGCGACCACAACGGGTCTTTCAAACTTTCAGGGTCATCTTCGTCTAAGTCAGGAAAGCCAAAATACTTTAGAAAGTAATCATAAATGTCGGAATGATTGTCACGCAAGAACAAACCAAAGGTTGAATACCAAGTATCAAGTTTATGGTGTAGGTCAAAACCGTTGCCGATAATATATAGAGTTGTTGGCTGCTTTGCTTTCATTTAATTCAATCCATTTAATTCAGTTAAGTATTCTCGCATTTTTTCAATAGACAATTTGAGTTGTTCATATTCAGCTTTACCATTCTCTGCCTGATGATGAATTTGATTTCTTAAAAAAGTATGAAATGTAACTTCATTTGGAAACCCCATCAAAGGTGAATTTTTAGGTTCACCTTTTTCTGTATGAAAAAATGAAATATCGAAATCTTTGATTTTATTACTTGTCGCTTTTAATCCAAAAAGCCTTTCATACAGCTCATTGTGATATTCTTCAGTAGCAAGTTTGAAAGCAACGTAATTAACTTCATTGGATGATACGTATGGCAGAACTGCTAACTCAGGATTAGCGACAATAACCGAGTTTTCTGTTTTTGTCAAAATCTTGACTTTAACATTGTTATTGCTCATTGCTTGTTTAATGAACAATGGCGAATGTGTTGTGAGTATTATCTGTGAGTCTTTGGAAAATTCCAAAAGTAGTTCAATGAAATCTGATTGTAATTTTGGATGAAGGTGAAGTTCAGGTTCATCTATTAAAACAATCAATTTTTTGTTGCCCTTTTTTGATAAATAATAGGAGTAAATCAGCGAAAATATCATCTCATAACCTGAACCAAGTTGATTCAAAGGGATGGTTTGCAAATTTTCTTTGTCCGTCCCGAAAAATGCGTTTGTAAACGGTTTCCAATTATCAATTAGTTTTAGTTTTAATTGGTTTCCACTAATTTCACTAAACTTTGAAATTGCTTCTGCAATTCCAACAATTACACCTTTGTTTTCAAGATTCTTCACCTCTTTCAAACTATGGTTACAATCAGTAGGGTTGTTTTCCTTTTGGATGTATTGATAGTTCAAATCCTCCATTATCCTATCAAACCTAGTATCATTGTACGTTCCTTTACGGGTTTGGAATGTTCTGTTCTTATCAAGTATTCTATTTCATTAAATCTAGAACCACTCCAAGGGTTATTAACTGACAGCCTTAAATCAGGTGTATTGTCTTTTGGTTTCGTTTCACCATCAGCTCTAATATATTGCTGGTCAGTTACCACTATTGAAGATAAAAACTCTTTATTTCCTCTACTTCGTATGCCACCTTTAAACGCAAATCCTTTACCTTTTAGGTTTGAATTTGGCATTGTTCCTTTGTAATCGTAAACTTGATTGGTGAAAATATTTATCTCAACTTTTTCATTTGGGTTATTTATATCTGATATCGAAAATGAATCAGTTTTGTATGAAACATAAGGCATTGCAAAGGCATCCAATAATGTTGATTTTCCACAGCCATTCTCTCCAACAAAAATATTCAATCCCGAACCGCTATTTTGTCCGTCTGGAATATTTAAGTCTCTAATCTCAAAATATTCATTTGGTGAGAAAAGCTTGTAGTTTTTTATTTGAATGCTTTTTATAAACATATTTCTTTAGGTTTACTCTACTGTCGCCAACTTTGAAAGCAACAACGCTTTCAGTTCCGAGAGTTTGTGGTTTTCTTTTAACTTATATTTTACCATTTCAAAAATTGGGGAAACTGTGTTTTGAAAAGTTTTAAGTAATTCATCATCTGGAAATAGAATTTCAAGATTTGAAAATTCTTGTTTGTTCAAATTGTTACCAACAGAACCTTTTTCACCGTGGCTTTGAATAATATCACTGATATTTTTCATTACCATAAACACATAATAAATGCTAAAATCTTTGTGGCAAATAATGCTGTTAATTTGCTGATTTGTTTGGCTAGGTTCATCAACCATAGACACAAGTCCAGCAGTTCCAATACAACTTACGCAAATTGAATATTTAGGTAATGTTTTATTCTTTTGTAATGCAACTCCTTTTTCTGATAATCTTCTCTCTGTTTTTATTGCAAAAGCATTATTGTGCATATCAGGAATTGTAATGAATGGCATAAAGTCCCCAAAATTTTCTTCATCCTCTGTTGGTGGAGTTTTTCCAGTTATAATATTGCCAACTTCTTCTATTTTTTTTGTTTCCCAATTTTCTTCTTTGTTAATTACAAACCACTCCCTATAAATCGCCTGTGCGGTTTCTTCCAGTTTTTGTATGAGTTGTTGGTTACGGGCTATGCGGTTTTGTATGGTGTTGTATTCTTTTACGATTTCTCGTTGTTTGTCTATGTGGGGGATGGGTAAAAGCGTGTTGCACATTTCTTCCCAATCAAAAATTTCTCTTGCACTTCCGTGGCTTTTAAATCTTGCATAACGGTCAAACTCAGGTCTGCGAAACCACATCATCAAATATTCAGGGTCAAGTTCTTTGCGGTCTTTTACTTCAAAAGGAACATACGCCTGAGAAATTAATGCTTTATCAAAATCAGTAAATAATGCAATGGTGATTTTGTCTCCATTCCTTGAAGTTACAGGACCATACGCAAACTGATTTCTTTCAATTATTCTGTATGTTGACATATCCGTTCCAATAGTGTTGGCAATAGAAGGGATAAACTTTTTTTGAATACTCAAGCCCGCCAAAGGCAAATCACCCAAGTCGTTATTTCGCCCAACTACAGGCTGAATGTATTTGCCAAGCGGTTTATAGTTTAATCTCATATCCCAACTCTTTAAATACGCTTAGTAAATCATTTTTGCTTTGTACTTCTGCTTTCAGCAAGTCGGCAAATTCGCTTTTCAGAGTTTGCATTTTTTCGTCAAAGTCAATATTCTCATCACGGTTAACAAACTCAATGTATTTGCTCGGCACCAACGAAAAATCTTTTTTGGCTACTTCATCAAACGAAGCGGAATAGCAGAACTCGGGAACATTTTCAATTTCTTGGCATTGCCATTGATGATAAGTGCTAACCACTTTTTGTATATCATCATCCGAAAATTGGGTGTATTTCTTTTCAAATGGTTCTCCCATTTGTCGCAAGTCCATAAAAAGGATTTCCTTTTCTCTGTCTCGGTAGTTGCGTGTTTCGTCACCCACCTTTTTACTCTGCCCTTGTTTGTTTTTGTTTACAATCCAAAGCGTAACACTAATGTCGGTGGTATAAAACAAGTTTCGTGGCAATACCAAAATGGCTTCCACCAAATTATTTTCAATCAGCTTTCTGCGTATTTTGTATTCTTCGCCTCCACCACTCAATGCACCATTAGCCAAGATAAAACCTGCTATGCCATTTTCAGAAAGTTTGCTCACCATATTCAAAATCCAACCATAGTTGGCGTTGCTTTTGGGTGGCACATCATAACCTCTCCAACGTGGGTCGTCTGTCAATTCATTTTCGGCACGCCAGTCCTTTTGGTTAAAAGGTGGGTTTGCCATAATAAAATCGGCTTTCAGGTCTTTGTGTTGGTCGTCTATAAATGTGTCGGCAGCTTTTTCGCCTAAGTTTCCGCTTATGCCCCGTATGGCAAGGTTCATCTTAGCCAGTTTGTAAGTGGTGTTGGTGTATTCCTGTCCGTAAATAGAAATTTCTTTTTTGTTGCCGTGGTGAGCTTCAATAAACTTGATACTCTGCACAAACATACCCCCCGAGCCACAAGCAGGGTCATAAATGATTCCCTTGTAAGGTTCAATCATTTCGGCAATCAGGTTTACAATGCTTTTAGGTGTGTAAAATTCTCCTTTGCCTTTTCCTTCTGCTAATGCAAATTTGGAAAGGAAGTATTCATACACTTTGCCCACTACATCTTGTTTGGGGTCTTTGGTAGTGTCAATGTCGTTGATGGTATCGAGCAAAGAAGCCAACTTGATTACGTCTAAGCCCAAACGTGAAAAGTAATTGTCGGGCAAAGCACCTTTCAGGGCTTTGTTGTTTTTCTCAATGGTGTGCAGGGCAGTGTCAATGAGCAATGCAATATCGTTTTGCTTGGCCCTTTTTATGAGGTAACTCCAACGGCTGGTTTCTTCCAAAAAGAACACATTGTTCATATTGTAGAACTCAGGCATTTCAATGTATTTCTCTTTGCCTTCGGTAATCAATTTGGCTCGGTGTTCTTCAAACTTGTCGCTTGCAAACTTTAAGAAAATCAGTCCTAATACCACGTGTTTGTATTCTGCCGGTTCAACGCTACCACGTAATTTATTAGCAGCTTCCCAAAGGGTAACTTCAATCGCTTTCTCTTTTACTTCTTTCTTCTGTTTCGCCATTTTCAGGTGTCAATATTTAAAATTTTTAATGTCTGCTAAGTTAAGTTTTATAGTTGCATTGTCGTCATAGGTGCGTGGGCAAAAAATGGCTCTTTTGGTTTTCTTTTTTGACTCATTTTGTGCGAAATAAAGTTAACAATTCTGTCAACCTATTTCAGGACAAGTCAAATAAAAAATACAGAAGGGTAGGCAATGAGTGTCGGCTCATTTCCAGTCCGTTTGAAATATCTTTTTTATGTCCTTGGTCACCTGTCAAAATGGTTTACTTTTTTCTCGTTTAAGTTTGTGTCTGTCTGCTGTGTCGTGTCGTTTTACGCTTGCTGGTAACGGCAGTTCGTCTAAAAACTCCCTTTTAAATAAATAATCCTCTCAAAATTACCCCATTTTTTGACATTTAAGCATGCCACAGAAAAGGCGCACAAAAATTCTGGCTCCCAACCAAGAAAACCTGAATACC
>Ga0247843_1005143_pt1 | contig 18573 bp, 21 predicted proteins | sample LaCruzMarch2017__FD_192420 | JGI IMG/M metagenome (GOLD analysis project Ga0247843, IMG submission 192420) | Freshwater microbial communities from meromictic Lake La Cruz, Castile-La Mancha, Spain - LaCruzMarch2017_8m | ecosystem: Environmental > Aquatic > Freshwater > Lake | place: Spain...
GCGGGTTTGGCGTTTTTTATGGTCGTAGTCGAAGTCGGCGAAGCTGGTTTGGCGCATGGGTGGCTATCTGTCAGGAGGATGGAGGCGCTATTATCTCATTTTAGGGGATTTGTTCAGCGATTCCTTAAGAATAATGGATAAATTAGAGAACGCTTCTGCCAGGATAAATACTTTTTGACTTAAAATTAATCAATTGCCATTCCTTACCTTGCCAACGCGGTTGCATAATCGCTTAGCCCTATCTAAAATACATACACTTATGTACACACATCCACCCACCCACTAGCAAGGTAATTATCATGCAAGTCTTAACAACACGCGTTTTTAATAATGGTAATAGCCAAGCGGTACGTATTCCGCAGGCATTTCAGTTGGATGTTCAGCAAGTTGAAATTAGCCGTGCGGATAATGGCGATCTTGTTATTCATCCCATCAAACCTAAACGTGGCGATATGCTTTTAGCCGCACTCACGCAATTTGACGATGATTTTATTGAAGCATTGGCGGAGGATGTTTTAACACCGCAAACACTACAAGATAGAGATGCTTTATGAGGTATATGCTCGACACCAATATAATTATCTATTTTCTTAAAAAGAGACCGATTGCGGTGGCAGAGCGCGTGAATGCCTTAAGTGACGATGATGCGCTGTGTATGTCTTATGTGACTTATGCGGAGCTGTTAAAAGGTGCCGAGCGTAGTGTGCGTAAGTCGCAAGTACTGAAACAACTTAAACAACTCACGTTCAGCATTCCTGTTGAATATGCCCTTGATGCAAAAATTTGCCAGCATTACGCTGTGCAGTTTACCCAACTTAAAGCCGCTGGCACGCCTATCGGTGCCAATGATTTGTGGATTGCCTGTCATGCACTGGCGATTGATGCCACGTTGGTGACCAACAATGTCAGTGAGTTTGAGCGTGTCGCTGGCCTGAACATCGAAAACTGGAGCCTATGACTTACACCTCAGAAGCCCAATTTGAAGCTGCCTTAATTGCTGAACTAGCGAATAAAGGCTGGGAAAAGACGGTTTTAAAAAACCCGACCGAAGCGGATTTACTGAATAACTGGGCGGCAGATTTTATTTGATAAGAATCGCGCACAAGATCGTCTCAACGATACACCGCTCACTGAGCTTACTCGGATTTAACGGACACTCCACTAAGCGACTTTTTTACCTTCAAATGATTCCGGGCTCACATAGCCTAATGTAGAGTGAAGCCGTTTGCGATTGTACCCAAGGGCATAAATAATAGACTTCGATATATTCGAATATTGATACTTGGCTGCTGTTCGGGTTAAGAACCGTTCACCATTAATCGCTTCGACATTAAAGCTATGGCCCCCACTTTCCTTGTCGGCATTGTCATACCCACAGGGCATAAATAGCAATCGCCTTTCTTGCTCATACTGCAAATTAATTGGTGTTTGGTGAAAAGCTTCTGGTAGGCGGCAGAGCAATACTGGCTACCCCGATCTGAATAGACAATGACCCCTTTAGGCATGTGGTGGCACCACTTGTGCCCCGTGGGTATAAAGCCATAATCAGTGCAGCACAGACCAATGTTGCTGTCATGCGCTCTGCGATGCAATGGCACAGCCGATCACGCGGCGCGTATAGAGCTCAAGTATGACAGCCAAATACAACCAACCTTCCTCAGTCCAAATAGAGGTTATTTCCGACACCAATTTTTGATTGGGGCGTCTGCTGTGAAATTTTGCTCCAACAGATTAGGTCAAACGAACAACTTGCAGTTTTAACCCGACCTCAACGCGACCGGTTTATTATGGTCGGGATTTTAAACTTATCCAAAACTTCTTTTATTGACACGTTGGCATTGAAACGGGCTTCATCATTGTGTAGTCATCGTGTGTCACCTGGGGACGTCTTAGGATAAACCTGGATCATTACAAGACATCCGGCAGCTGCCTTAGGTCTAGTGGGTTCCGTATGTACCGCCCTGGCTTATAAATATTTGCGACATAACCCGATAGCGCTATGCTGTGAACTTAAGTCGGCCACTAGCACTTTTTTCTCAATAATCGCAACTTTGTTGAGTTGCATTCCCAATTTCCGGCTGATTGAAAAAGCACAAGCACATCCCAAACATACGCCGCCAATGATAACCGTGTTGAATGATTTTGCCATGCCTAGTACCTCGTGAACCGATTAAGATCATACGAATCACTAACCAACCTAGCCGTTAGTAATCCGGTTTATTATCCGAGACATAACGGTAATTTATGAAGGGTCAACCCTTGCTACTTTTTTTGATGAATCAAAGCATTTGTTAACGGCATCACCTACATCCCAAAACATAATCAAACAATATACTTAATCCTAGCACTATCATTAAGGATTTTTCCAAGCATACTGCTTCATATCGGATTCGTTACTGATTTCTAAATAAAAAATATTGGCTAAACAGAAGTGTATCGGTGGCTGACTGAAACAAAAAGGGCGGACAAAAATGAAAAAACTTGAATTAGCTTCGCTTACCGCAATCTTGCTTGTCTGCTCATTGCACATTAAGGCGGCTGCCGAATTGATAGTCAATCCACAGGATAAAAATAGGCCGAATTTTGGGCTTAATCCTTACCTTGAAACTGAAAAAAAACATCCAGACGCTAAAGTCGTCAGTCTGGATAGTTCAGGACAACACGGTTTGGAAGTGAAAAGCAAAGATGAACCCGATTCTATGACCTGGGATGCTGCTGTCATCGCTGTACAAAAGCATGGATCGGGTTGGCGCTTACCGACGATTACCGAATTAAAGGTAATGTATGAACAAAGAAAGCTACTTGGAGGATTCAGCGAAGAGGATTATTGGAGTTCTACGGAACGGGATATCAACAGTGCTTGGATACAAGGATTTCGTGTCGGTGACCAAGACCGTTACATCAAACACAGTAAGCTAAAGGTTCGCGCTGTGCGGTCATTTTAAACCGCTTCATTACTGATTTTTAAAGGAGTCCCATCTTGGCACATTACCTTATTATTGCCGCCAGTAGCGGCATCGGTCAGGCCACCTCAGAATTGTTGCTTTCAAAAGGCCACACGGTTTTCACCACCGCACGCGATAGCAGCAAAATTTCACCGGATGCTTTTTTGGATGCGACTGATTTTGAGGCTGTCGATAAAGTCTTTTCCCAAGCTGGCGAACTGGATGGTGTCGTCAATTGCAGTGGTTCGTTATTGTTGAAATCCGCGCATTTGACCAGCAAACAACAATATCAAAGCGTAATAGATGCGTCGTTGACTACCGCGTTTGCGACCGTGCGTTCAGCAGGAAAGCATTTGCATAAAGGCGGTTCAGTGGTGTTAATTTCTTCCGCCGCTGCGATGACAGGATTCGCTAACCATGAGGCCATCGCGGCGGCTAAGGCGGGTATTATTGGGCTGACTCTTTCCGCCGCCGCCACTTATGCCTCGTCGAATATTCGCGTTAATGCCGTGGCGCCAGGTTTAACCGAAACTCCACTAACCTCGGCACTAACTAGCAATGAAATCACCCGAAAATTTTCAGAATCTATGCACGCATTAGGCCGTCTTGGCAAAGCCGAAGATGTGGCTAGGGCGATTGTATTTTTGCTCGATCCGGAAAATGACTGGATTACGGGGCAAGTGCTGGCAGTGGATGGCGGCTTGTCCAGAGTTCGGCCTAAAATGAGGTCGTAAATGACTCCCTTTGATACACCCCCAGCCATAGCAATCAAACAACTCCATAAAAGCTATCAAGAATCTGACCAGCAACATGTCATTTTCAATGACTTAGAGATGCAGGTCAGACGTGGCGAGTTCATCGTTTTATTGGGTCGGAGCGGTTCGGGAAAATCTACTTTTTTGAACCTAATCAGCGGTATCGATCAACCCGATAGCGGCAAAATTATTATTAATGACATTGATATAACGGCACTTTCCGAACAAGACCGTACCTTGTTTCGCCGTCATCATATTGGAGTAGTATTCCAGTCATACAATTTGATTCCCACCCTGACGGTTGCCGAAAATTTGCTGTTGCCGCTTGAATTAATCAAACGTTTGACCCGCAAGGATCGTGATGATGTCGCCGAATTACTGGATAAATTAAAATTATCGGGTCGTTTGGACAGTTATCCAGACCGATTGTCCGGTGGTGAACAACAGCGGGTGGCGATAGCGCGTGCGTTAATTCATGATCCTGATGTAATCCTGGCAGATGAACCCACTGGCAACCTTGATTTGGATACCGCAGGACAGGTGTTGGAATTGCTGGATATTCTGGTTAAAAAAGCAGGCAAAACCATGATTATGGCGACCCATAGCCAGGAAGTTATTGGTCAGGCGGATCGTGTTTTCTCAATTAGAAATCAGGCTTTGCATCTCGAATGAATAGCCTTCTTCAACGCTCCAGCCGCAATTTTTTATGGCAGCATCCTTGGCAACTGGTGCTGGCGATTTTAGGCATTGCCTTGGGTGTGGCGGTTGTCATTGCTATTGATTTAGCCACGGAAAGTTCGCTCAATTCCTTTAATCAAGCCAGTAAGGTTTATACCGGAACGGCAACCCATCGCATCATAGCCAGTGATGGTGGTCTGGATGAAAAACTGTATAGCCAATTAAGGGTAAATGGGTTTAGCCATTTGTCGCCGTTAGTGACGGGCTATGTCAAACTAGCCCAAGCGGAGGAAGACAGTTTTAAGGTCGTTGGCATTGATCCCTTCATTGAAAAATCCTTCCAGTCGGGTTGGCAGAGCGGGGGAAAAGAACACTTTTCGCCAGACTTGTTCACGCGCTTGATGTCCGAACCTAATACTGCGCTGCTCAGCGAAAAAACCGCTCAACGTCTGAATGTGCAGCTCAACGGTCAGTTATCGCTTGTCACCAGCCAAGGCCAACAATCATTAACCATCATCGGTTTTTTGCCTGATACCGATGCCGTTTCTGAACAAGTGCTGGCTAAATTGATTATCACCGACATTGCAACAGCACAGGAGGTGCTGGGTTTATTAGGCAAACTGAGTTCCATTGAAATACAGCTGGCTAAACATGCTCCCAAATTTGAAGCGGCTATTCAGTCATTGTTGCCCGGCAATGCCCTCCTGGTTTCTTTAGATAGCCAAGAACAATCCCTACGGGAAATGACCAAGGCATTTTCCATCAACCTCAAAGCCTTGGGCTTGCTGTCGTTGTTGGTAGGCATGTTTTTAATCTATAACACCATGACTTTTTTAGTCATGCAACGGCGGCGTTTAATCGGCAGCCTACGATTATTGGGCGTAACCCGACAACAGATTTTTACCTTAATACTCAGCGAAGCTTTTTTTTTGGCGCTTATTGGAACATTAATCGGTATTGCCTTGGGCGTAGTGTTGGGACAAGGCTTGTTACAGTTGATTTCGGCCACGATTAACGCGATTTATTTTCGTATTGACGCGACGGTTTTAACCGTTACCCCTTATCAATTGGGCAAAGGTATGTTGCTAGGGATCAGTGTCACTTTTTTTGCCGTATTACCGCCCGCCTTTGAAGCGACACGTTTGTCACCTATTAAAGTGATGGCTAGATCGCAGTTAGAATCGGGTAGTCGCCGCTTAATAACAGCGGTCGGATTTATCAGTGGCTTCTTGATAATTGGCGGTTTGGCGGTGGCTTTTTTCTCTGGCAAAAGCATAAATTTGGGTTTAGCCAGCATTTTTTTGATCTTGTTTGGCTTTGGTTTGCTGACCCCTGTGTTGACTTTGTGGTTAATGAAACTGATTGAACATGTATTCGGGCGATTTCTGGGCGTGTTGGGACGCTTGCCTGTGCGTATGGTCTCGGCAGAAATCAGCCGGACAGGCATCGCCATTGCGGCATTAATGATTGCGGTGTCTGCGACTATCGGGATGGATTTGATGATCGGCAGTTTTCGCCAAACCGTCGCGCAATGGTTGCATTCCAGCTTACCCGCCGATCTTTATGTGTCATTGCCCGGTGACAAGATGACTGTGGAAAAATCCTTATTAGATAAGCAATTGAAAGAACAAATCGCCAAGCTTAAGGGCGTAGAAATGGTGAGCACGGCCTTGCAAACCAAGCTTATAGCCGCTGGTGAACTTACCAAAACCACCGTGTTTGAGCTGACGGCGAAATCCAAACAAGGCTTTATTTTTAAACATAATATGAACGATAGTCTCTGGGATAGGCTAGAAAATCAGCCAACCGTTATCGTCACTGAGCCTTATGCTTATCACCATGCCATTAAAATAGGCCAAAAAATTGACTTAAAAACCAATCAAGGCGAATTCGATTTTGAAGTTATCGGCATCAACACCGATTACAGTGGCGACCAAGGTCATTTGATTTTGAGCAGACAAAACTACCTGCGCTATTGGCCTGATTTGGGTTATACGGGTATTGGCGTTTATGCGCGTGCAGATGCTGATTTAAAACAACTGGAAAGCCGCATTAGCTCATTATTGACGGCGCAACAAGCCATAAAATCGAATCAGGCCATTTATAAAGCTTCTATGGAGCTGTTCGAGCAGACCTTTACCATCACCGAAGCCTTACGTTGGCTGTCAGCCGCAATTGCATTTGTGGGTGTGTTCAGCGCTCTGATGGCTTTACAGTTTGAGCGGACACGCCAATTAGGCATTTTAAGGTCTATCGGCATCACGTCCCGCCAACTCAGTGTACTGATCATCAGCGAAACCGGATTGATGGGCTTAGTAGCGAGATTATTGGCGATTCCCGTCGGCTTTATCGTTGCTTATGTGTTAATTTTTGTGGTTTACCAGCGTTCATTCGGTTGGACGATGGCGTTTTATTTTGATGCGGGGATTCTTTTCCAAGGTATCGTTTTAGCCTTTGTTGCAGCCTTGTTGGCTGGCGTTTTTCCTGCCTTAAAAATGGCGAAAACTCACCCGGCAGAAGCCTTGCGTACAGAATGAAAACTAAATTCGTGATTGCCATTGTATTACTGTTGCTGGGCGTGGTCTGGTTGCAAATCTTCCCGTTGCCATCGAAAAGCAATAGCCTCGAAGATATTCAAAAAAACTCAACCCCAGTAAAAAATAACGGCTCGATTGGTGCGGTGTTATCCAACGATACCAAAGGCTTTGCGCGGGCCTATAAACCACAAGCCTTTTCGTTCCCTAACGACCACGGCCCACACAATCAATTCCGCTCGGAATGGTGGTATTTCACGGGTAATCTTAAAAATCCACAGGGGCGACAATTCGGTTACGAGCTGACCTTCTTTCGTTTTGCTTTAAAATCAGATTTACCCGAATCCAAATCGGCATGGCGCAGCAATCAAATGTACATGGCGCATTTGACCTTAACCGATGTGGAAGCAAACCGTTTTTATACCGATGAACGCTTTAGCCGCGCTGGAAATGATCTGGCGGGGGCATCTAATAAAAGCTATCAGGTTTGGCTTTATGACTGGTCGGCAAAAACCGAAGGCGAAATAGACTTCCCCCTTCGCTTACACGCTAACAGCAACGATTTTGCGCTTGATCTGTTACTGACATCAACAAAGGGCTATGTCAGGCAAGGCGATCAAGGCTTGAGCCAAAAAAGCCCCGAACCAGGCAATGCTTCCTTTTATTATTCCTATCCGCGCTTGGAAACTAACGGTACTGTCAGTGTTGGTGGCAAGCCATTTTCTGTTACCGGTACCAGTTGGATGGACAGGGAATGGAGCACCAGCGCTTTGTCGAATGAGCAAAGCGGCTGGGATTGGTTTTCCCTGCAATTGTCTGATAATACCGAAATCATGTTTTATCAATTGCGCCGCAAAGACGGTCAGCATGACAGCAATAGCTCCGGCTCATACATCACGGCAGACAATACCAAAATAGCATTCAAAGACCACGATGCCACCATCACGCCGCTCGATAGCTGGAAAAGCCCACATTCTGAAATAACTTATCCTTCGCGGTGGCGTTTGTCAGTTCCAAGCCAAGCGCTTGAACTGGAAATTGTCCCTTTAATCAACGACCAAGAACTTAACGTCAGTTACCGCTATTGGGAAGGCGCGGTTAAAGTAATCGGCACTAAACAAGGCAAGCCCATTTCTGGACAGGGTTATGTGGAGCTGGCGGGTTACAAATAAAGCTAGCCCTGCATCGGAATGATCGGTTAAAAAGGCGAAGATATAGCAGTCGGTGTAAAATTTCATTCTAGAAAATTTGAAGAGTTTTTTAAAACAAGGAAATATGCTTTAGTGAACAATCGTCACTGCCATTCAGTCAAGGAATAAGCCTATAAAATCATGCTGTTGTCGATTTTAAAAATCCCCCTCCCCCCCCTCGCAAGCTCTCTCCCTTTTTCAAAGGGGGAAGTCTGTTTCCTTACAATGTAAGCGAAGCAGTTAGATATTTCCCCCTTTGAAAGGGGGCTAGGGGATTTATCAATATAAGCCTTTGCTTTATTGTTAAATTAATGGCAATGACGCTAGAGCCTCACTGCCATTAAGCTAAGGAATTATTATTTTTTTCAATAGGATAATTATAGGATGTGCCGACGATAGGAGGCGCATCAATCGCGTAATAAACTTGACAGATGCGCTTCGTACCTTTTATGCCCTTTGGGTACAGCACATCCTATGACTGGGAGTCTTTGGATATTCTCAACAAATTGTTTTGGCTTTCTAGTCATCAGTGACTACTCATTTCCAATCGCGTTGACCGTTAAAATCAAACTGGACAGCGTAGAATTTACCCAAACCAGTCACAAGATGTTGTCGAAAAGGTCATATTGGCTGGCAGATGCCGACCCAAACCAGTCCATTTGACACCAATTCCTTTGAAGACAGGCATCAGACCACTAGCAGCCATTCCAGATAATATTGATAGTTAGTTCTAAATAGCTGATGATTGGTAAACCCGAGAGAAAATAACAACCCTTCAACGTTTGGTTCAATGAAATGTCGTCTTTGACCATAGGCAAACTTGCCAAACAAACCGGAGTCACCATTGAAACCATCCGCCACTATCAACGCATAGGTTTACTGCCGGAACCTGACAAACCCGATAGCGGTTATCGCTGTTATTCGGATGATGCGGTTATCCAAATCCGTTTTATCAAACGTGCTCAACAGGCTGGATTTACCTTGAAGGAAATTGCCACCTTGTTAGCGCTTGATGGGGCGGGGGCGCATTGTGCTGACGTTCGACAACTCGCCGAGCAGAAATGCCAGCAGATCGATCAACAGATTAAGGATTTAACGGCTCTCCGACAGATATTGGGAACTCTGGTCAACGACTGTCAGCAGACAGCGTCATCCACTCATTGCGCTATTCTCGATGCGTTTAGCGAAGACGCATCAACCCAGACCTAATTTTAAATCACTCACTTGACTCTGTTCTAAACAACAGGGCTTAGACTTCTCGCCAATATTGAGAATTGTTTGATTTAGGAGATTCGCATGAATACAGACTCTGAAACACCCATAAAAACCCAGTCATGGTTGGGTATCGGCGCCCTATTGGCCGCTGTAGGGGCTTCGGCCTGTTGTGTCGGGCCTTTTTTACTGTTGTCATTGGGTATTGGCGGCGCATGGATTAGCACGTTGACGGCACTGGAACCGGTCCGTCCATTTTTCATCATCCTGACTCTAATCTTTATGGCGTTAGGGTATCGAAAACTCTATCTAATGCCTGACCGCTGTGAGGCAGGTGAAAGCTGTGCTACATCCGACATTCAACGCCGACAACGCCTGATGTTTTGGTTGGGTTCCGCATTTATTTTGATACTGCTGGCCTTTCCTTGGGTAGCACCTTTTTTCATGGCTTGAGAGGATACCGATATGACCATTAAATCCAGTTTGTTAATTTTGAGCTTGTCATCAAGTGTGTTGTGGATACCGGCAGCACAGGCTGAAACAACTGTTGCACAGTCAAACCGGCAGCAAACGGTAACGCTGAACATAGAAAACATGACCTGTGCCATGTGTACAGTCACCATCAAAAAAGCCTTGCAGAAAGTCGAAGGCGTACAAGAAGTGACTGTCGATTACGATTCAAAAACGGCCACCATCACCTTCGATAACCAAAAAACCGATAGCGCAGCCTTGATCAAAGCCACGACGGATGCGGGTTATCCGGGTTCCCTCGCCACACCTGTTGCTCGATAGCGCCAATGGTACGGTCTATGTCCGATTGCTGCTGCCCCACTACATCTACCAAAACCAAACAGCTTTGTCCTGAGTGTGGCTCCACTTGTAAAAGTGTCGGTATTTGGACGCTGTACCATCAGGTAAGGTTTCCCGAGAATCAGGCACTCATCATTGACGACTATTATTTTTGTCCAGCCAAAGCATGTTCAGTTGGGTACTTTTCCAACGCAGGCAACATTATCCCCAAACAGCATTTACGAAGCTATCAGGCGAATCAAACCGACCTGCTTTGTTACTGTTTTGATATTGGCACCGAGCAGTATTTATCGGCGTTAAAAGCTCAGCGTGCGGAACCGATAAAGGATTTTGTCATGCAACGCACCAAAACCGGAGAATGTGCCTGTGAAATCAGAAATCCGTCAGGCCAATGCTGTTTAGCTAATTTCAAGCGTTTACAAAACGAGCACAATATAGCTGTCAAATGATCGCTATAAACCAGCCATTCGGAAAACTGAATTTTTGCATTTTTCATAGACCGCTTCTGGCCGTTACCAGCCAACTAGTCCCCATAATTTCCAACGACTGCTTTTGCCATTTGTTTAACTAAGCAAATTGATTTCATTGGTTACCAAGACAAAATTGGGCGGGGTGACTTTAATGAGAAGACTGGTCATTTGGTGATAAAACCGAAATTGTAAAACCCAAAATTTGACGGTTTGAAGTGTTGATATGTCGAGTATTTTTGTATGTCCATATATTCAGAAGTGGTTAATCAGGAGACAGCAATTAATTAGCTATCCCTTAAATTGCCAGCGTAACCCATTTTGGCTACAGGCAGAAAATTCAGTTATTTTGGGATTCCAAAGGCAGTTGCGGACGAAAGTGCACAATTTGGCATTTCTTTAACGCTTTGAGCAAAGTCATGTAAGTATCGCGGTCAAACGCGGGTCGGCCTTGTTGCAAAAGCGCCTCGACTTCATCCTCACTACGCGCCGTACCGAGATAGCACCAATGGTCGATGACATGCAACTCGTCCCCCTCGCGTATGCCGATAGCGCTGGGATAAGGCCAACTGGCGAGTTTGAGCTTGCCCATAGCGGTCAATAATCGCATGGCATGTTCCAAACCGGATTCTTTGCCGACACAGGCGCCCCGGCAGCGTTTGAGTTGGTGCGCAAAACACGGTTTGCCATTGGCAACTTTTTCAAGACCGAGCAGACCCAGACATAATTGATGTTGTTCTGCTAGACTGCGTAAGGATTTTTGGGCATCCCGTTGGTTGCTGTATAAACCGTACAGATTGTCCTGCACGCCAAAATCCAAATCATTCGCCCAAGCCAACTGCGGCAACAACTGATCTTGCTTTTGTTGCAATTGCCACGCACACAGCGCATTTTTGCGCCGTAGCCGTTGGTTATGCACGGGCGTCAGTTGTTTAATCAAGCGGGCTTCGGTCAGTAACGCGCCCAGTTCGCCTCCGGTTTCAATCCAATCAATACGCTTGGTTTGCTGCGACAGGCTCATTTCTTTGCTGTTGCGATGGTCGGCGGCAAAGTGGGATAAGACCCGCTGCCTGATATTGACGCTTTTGCCGATATAGAGCGGTAAGTCATTTTCACCATAGAACAGATAAACCCCTGAGCCTTCGGGTAATTCATGGACTAAGTTGGGATCCAGTTGCGACGGCAGGCTGGAACGTTGCACCAGATTTTTTACCGTGGCCTCAATGGCCTCCGCTGGAAACTGCTGTGCCGAAAGTTGCCAAAATTGATAAATCAATTGCGCATCCGCTAAAGCGCGATGGCGTTCCTTGGCTTGAAGTTGATGGCGGTCTATCAGACTGTCGAGATTATGTCGTTGGAACTGTGGATACAGTGCCCGTGACAGTTTCACCGTGCATAACACTTGGGGTTTAAACAGCATCTCTAGCCGTTTGAATTCATTTTTCAGGAAGCCGTAGTCAAAACGTGCGTTGTGGGCAATGAATAGCCTCCCCTGCAACAAGGTATCCACCTTTGCCGCCACCGCTGCAAAGCTTGGCATATTAGCCACCATCTCATTGCTGATGCCAGTCATTTGCTCGATATACAGCGGAATGCGCATTTGTGGATGGATCAATTGGCTCCATTCCCGCACACCGTCGTCATCCACTAAGACAATGCCGATTTCGGTAATACGGTCTTTGGTGGCAGAACCGCCGGTGGTTTCCAGATCGACAAAGGCTAAAGGCTGCATGTTCAAGTCCTAACGATAACGGCACATTTGGTCCACTAGTATGCCTTGGATGTTGATCTGCGACGACTGAAAATGTACTACATTGATTTGCATATAACGCGATACAGATAAGACGGTTTGTACTCTTTGCCAATTCCGGATGTTTCCGCGCCAACGTTGTGGATGTTTGGCACTCGCTGTCTCGTAGACGTCTTGACGCTTAATTGGCCTATCCGGCGGCGGCTGACGTTGCGCTGTTGGTCGGATAACGCCTTCCTGATACGCCGGGTGCCGTAAGTTGCCCGGCTCTTCTTAAAGGTGTAGACAACGACTCCTTCATTTTTCGGCCATAACTGGGTGCGTTTCAATAAATGACACCAAAACGCCATAGGATTTTGAGCGGCGGCAAGGTATCAGTTTCCCCAGGTATAGCCGACATACATGTAAAAATAGGATATAGCAGCTAGTCTAAGGCGTATTCCAGAGGTCATGCAAAATGTGAATGCAAACGACGGCCTATACTACCGCCTTATAACACGCTTAATTTCTAAAAGTCAGGTCGTGGATGACCTTCTCATAGGTTTCTATCAGCTCGGTACAGATGAAACGGATGAAGTGGATCAGGTCGCCGTGGTCAGCTTCTGCCAAGGCTTCCAGGTATTTGCGCTTTTTTTCCAGCCTGACCACGGCGGGGGAAAAACCACTTTTCAGCAATACCAAGTTCATAAAAATTCTAGCCCCCCTGCCGTTGCCGTCATCAAAGGCATGGATGCGAACTAAGTTATAGTGGGCTACGGAAGCTATATAAATTGGGTTTAGGGTCTGGGCTTGGCTGTTCACCCAGTTGACCAGATATTCCATTTGGTCTTTGACATTGATCGGGTCAACATACCAATGGATGTTGCCGTCCGCTTGTAAAACGTGGTTGGGCTGTTTTTTGTATTCGCCTGGAGTTAGCCTTTTTTTGACCTTTTCGCCTTGGCTACTCTGGGCAACGGTGTAAGTGACACCCGATAGTAAAAGTGCGTTGATCTCTTTGATCACATGTTCGGAAATGCCCCGTTGGTTGCTGATGATTTCGTACAGGTATTCAATCGCTTCCACATGGTTTTTGGCATCCAAAAAATCTTTGAACGGCTTGCCTTCGACGGTCAAGCCTTGGCTGATGAAAAAAAAAGTTTCCCCTAACGTCAGTGTGCTTCCTTCCAGGCTGTTGGAGTGGTAAGTCCAATCGACTTTCAGCTTTTGGGCAATGACGCCCCATAATGATTCGTCACTGCCTTTTAACGCGTTGATTTTGTCATTCAGGGAAGCGGCCAAATTAAACAGGCTTTCAATGTCCGGCGTGATGTCCTGTTCGTAAAATTTGTGTAATTCCTGGTTCATGGCATTCTCTTGAAAATCGCTGCTGTCTAATCAGTCTGGCTGGAAGTTCATAAATGAACATTAAATAACAAGTATTTTTTTATTATAGGATTTTACATACTATTAATCGTATTAGGACTTTCGCTACCCTGAAAAAATGTAGTGTATGTTATCGGGCATGATAACGAAGAAAAAATACATAGAATACCTGATCAGCACGCCGATCAATTAGACTTGTTACAATTTGTCCGAACATTTGGAAAATGACGGGCATCCCATTAAAACGCTTGATTCAACGAGGAATTGTATGAATAAGCTTTCCCTGTCAACGTCACCAAAAACTGGTTTGGCCGGCTTAACGGAAAACTGGCATAGTGATTTACGGTCCGGTTTTCTGGTGTTTCTTATTGCCTTGCCCTTGTGCCTGGGCATTTCGATGGCTTCCGGATTTCCCCCGTCGGCAGGCATTATTTCCGCTATTGTCGGGGGGCTACTGGTATCGCACATTAGCGGTTCCTACCTGACTATCAATGGGCCGGCTGCCGGGCTGATTGTTGTCATAGCCGCGGCGGTGCAAGCATTGGGCGAAGGCGATGCCATGGCAGGATACCGTTATACCTTGGCGGCGATTGTCGTATCCGGTGTTTTACAAGTGTTGATGGGAAAATTTAAGTTAGGCCAACTGAGTGCCTTTTTCCCCGCGTCAGTCGTGCATGGCATGTTGGCTGCGATTGGTCTAATTATCATCGCCACCCAAACCCACGTCATGCTGGGGGCCACTCCGGAATCCGGCAGCCTCTTTTCGACTATCGTCCAGATTCCGCAGAGTTTGTTTCATATGAAGTCGGAAATTTTTCTCATCAGTTTTTTAGGCTTGTTGATACTGAAGGTCTGGCCGTTAATCGGCAGTAAAATCCCCGCGCCTGTGGTCGTGGTGTTGGTAGGTATGTTGTTTGCGTGGCATTTCAAACTGGGCCAAGTTACCGCGGCTAACGGTTCTCAATTCCTGGTACCGATTTCCGATCATTTTTCCGCCGACTTTTATTTTCCCGATTTTTCTAAAGTATTCACCTTGGCCTTTTGGGAAGCGGTGATCAGCATCAGTTTGGTGGGAAGTCTTGAAAGCTTGTTGAGTGCGGCAGCGGCCGATAAGCTCGATCCTTATCAACGCACTTCTGACCTTGATCGCGATTTAACCGCTGTCGGCATCGGTAATATGGTGGCCGGTTTACTGGGCGGCCTACCGATGATCGCTGAAATTGTCCGCAGTTCGGAAAATATCAATAACGGGGCCAAAACTGCTTGGGCTAATTTCTTTCATGGCTTGTTATTATTGCTGATTGTGGTTTTGTTTCCTGCTCTGATCCAGAGCATTCCCCTAGCTTCCTTAGCGGCATTGCTGGTATATACCGGTTATCGTTTAGCTTCGCCCAAGGTGTTCGCTAGGGCAATGGATGTCGGCAAAGAACAGTTTTTAATGTTTGTTGTCACAATTATCGGCGTGTTGGCGGTCGATTTATTGGCGGGTGTCGCTCTGGGTATTATGGTGAAACTGGCTATTAATCTAGTGCGGGGTGTCTGGCTTGACAACCTGTTCAAGATTCATTTTACGATTCAACAACCAGCCAACGATACTCTGGTTGTCAAGTTGTTAGGTTCAGCGCTGTTTTCCAACTTCTTGCCGTTAAAAAAAGCGCTTGCCAAGCTGGAGCCCGGCAAAACCATTATTTTTGATTTCACCAACGGATACCTGATCGATCATACCGTGATGGAATTTATCCATGATTTTAGGCGGAACTATGAAGCGCAGGGCGGACACTGTCAGAAAAAGGGCAAGGCCTTGGAAACCTTTTCTAATCACGTCCTCGCCGCGCGATTAATGACCGCAGATGATAGGGAAGCCTATTAGGCTAGGCGGAAGGAGTCGTTAGACTTGAACTTCAATCGTAATAGGTTACATCTTCGTTTTACTTTCTTGAATTAGCAAATTGACCTGTGCCAACAACGTACTACTCAGTTCCTGCAATGTTGCTAGCTTAGTAAGCGCTTCTGAAGTCCGGTCACAGGCCTGCAGTTGATAAAGCTGGATGCACTTGTTCACACCATTGCCTGGTCAATAAAAGCATCTGCGATGGCAGAAAATGGTGTGAAGAATAAAACGCTGGTGGCAAGGTAGACGCTGGTCACACTGTTGTTTACCAGAAACATGATTAACAAACTAGAAATTGTTTTCATGCCGCTATCTCCAATAGCCTAGTAAACGGCTTTTTGTGCAAGCACTTTGTGCTAGCATTTCTACTATGAATGCCAAACATACCAAAATATTGGAGGCTTTTTTGCCAAGCCAACGGCAAGTTCGCTCCGATTTGCTGATATCGAATCATTGGTGGTGGCACTGGGCGGATCGGTAGGTGAAGGCGACGGATCATGGGTGGCTTTACACTTAGGCGGCTTCGTCAAACACGCGCATCGACCGCATCCGGGCAAAGAGGCTAAAAAATACCAAATCGAAGAAATCCGCCTCTGGTTTGAGGCACAAGGAATCAGACCATGAATACCATGACTTTTCAGGGTTATACAGCACGCATCGAATTTGATGATCGTGACAGCATCTTTTGGGGCAAAGTGCTCGGCATTAAGGACAGCATCACCTTCGAAGGCGAAACGGTGTCACAATTGACACAGGACTTCCACAATGCAATCGATTTTTATTTGGAAGATTGTGCGGCCATTGGCAAAGACCCGCAAAAACCTGCCAGCGGCAAGTTGATGTTGCGGGTTCCTCCCGAACTTCACGCGGCCGCCTTGGTCAAGGCACAAGCTGTAGGTAAAAGCCTCAACCAATGGGCTATTGACGCGTTGAGCCGCGAACTTGGCGTTTAGATTGTAACGGTACGAAAAGTAACGCCAGTATCTAATAGGTTCACATTCACGAAATGGCTACATGTCCGCAGATAATGTTGTTTAGTTAAAAACTCATGTATTCAATTCAATATTGACACTGAAAGCCGTTTTAATTGCTTGTTAATCACCTGGTCAACCCGTTGCAAAGCGGGTAACTCGCCATACTTCGCTTCCAGTGAGCCTCTAACCCCGGCTTTCTGTTCATTGACTTTATTCAGCATATCCTCAACCAGGCTTAGCATACGCTTAGGTCTAATCTGGCATTGTTTGGCTAGCTCATGCCAGTCGGTTATTAAGACGTTATCAGGATTTTTTTGCTGACCAATGCTCAAAGCAAGGATGCCGTCCAAATGTTTTATCGCCCTGGTGCAAACCAAATCATAAAAAGGCGCCAATCTGGTTCCTGCCGCTGAATATAGCAGTGAGATGTTTTTGATATGGGCATCCGAATTGCCCGCAATGAGGTTAAAAATCTGCCAGCGTAACAACTGTTCACAATCAATTGTCGGGTTGTTTGAGTACTGGATTAGCAATCGATAACATTGCGCGAAGGAAGGCGTTTCATTGCGTTGATATTTTTCTTGCAAGCCTAAGGCTTGGCAAAAATCTTCTTGGTGAATGCGGGATATGTTATCGCCTAGCAAGCGGTCATAACGCGTTGACAAAGTATAGCTGGCCTCCCCCAAGCAACCCCATGTCATATCAATCACATTCAGTCCGGCGGCTTTTGCAAGCCCGGTGGTATAGACTTCATAAAGCGGCACATTTTTAAAATCGCTGACTTCGAATTTTAAGATATGCGTTGAAGGCGATTGTTTGAGGGGTAAATAAATGTCCTTATCCTTTATATACACGGTGATTTTGTCTTGTGCACCCGCCAAGGACAAGCGGGGTTTATCGTCATTAGTTAGTGAAGCGCCGCGTGTTGAAATCAGCCTTGCCAATGCTTCTGCACTGAGCTTTTCATAGCGTTGGTTAAGGTCAGGTTCTTCCGTAATAGGCAGGATTGAAATTGCCCCGGCGCATTCACCACCAATGGTTTTTAATAAATCAAAATCCGTGTTGGGGCAACGAAAACGATGGCAAAGCCGTTCCCTCGCCTGCCCTTCCGGCAACAAATGGGCAAAGAAACGATGGGCGATGAACGTGTGTGCTGAAAAGGCATCATGTTGCAATGGCAAGCTGATGGATAACGGGAAACCGCTGGCAAGCCATTCTTCTGCATAGCGGAATGCCATAACATGGCTGGCATTCCGCCACAGATAGCCGATCAACTGGTCTTCAAACCAGACATTCAATTCATCATCCATTACTTGCTGCCCCTGGGTACTACCCGAATTTCCAGCCCAAGGCAGGCCAATAATTGGAATATTTTGCCAACTTGGCAAGTAGCTTTGCCACGCTCACATTCGCCAATAAAGCGCTCACCCAGCATCGAAATTTCGGACACGTCGTTGATACGTACCTGTTGGCTTTTACGATGACGGCGTATCAATGCCCCTAGTTCTTCCGCCGTTGAAACCTTCCCGTAAGGTATTTTGTTTTCCGAATCCATGTTAATGCCCGCAATTATTACCGATAAGTAATATTTTATAGGATTACTTCACTTTCACGAAATAATATTACTGTTGGGGAATATTTTTGTACCACAGAAAGCGGTATCGGTATCCGTAAAGATGAATAGGAAGCGCACCGTTAGTGACGTGACCGTTATCACATATCCCAGCCCCATTGGGCCCTTAAAAGGCAACGGAAACTTCTCGTTTTTATGCCCCTAGCGTTCCTGAAGCTATCAGCACGCTTTTCCAAACGCCTTCCAAAAAACTTTCGTTCTGGTCGGTCATCAAAAAACCTCTCAAAAAAGGTCACCCTTTCTTAACAGAGACGTTTTACATCAACACATTTAAGTCGTTGATATTCAATACGTAACCTTATTATTTTTCGATCATAAATCGGGGAAAAAAGGGGAAATCCACGTTTTATGGCTTCAAAAACGGACAAG
>Ga0247843_1005147_pt1 | contig 18542 bp, 19 predicted proteins | sample LaCruzMarch2017__FD_192420 | JGI IMG/M metagenome (GOLD analysis project Ga0247843, IMG submission 192420) | Freshwater microbial communities from meromictic Lake La Cruz, Castile-La Mancha, Spain - LaCruzMarch2017_8m | ecosystem: Environmental > Aquatic > Freshwater > Lake | place: Spain...
AAATGCATACACATTCTTACAATTGCTAGAACTCGGGCTTGAGCCACGCTCAATTGCCCGATATTCTGACAACTAGAGAGTTCCCAAGAAGGACTTAAAATCCTTCCAGTATCGGTTCGAGTCCGATTGGGGGCACATTCTGTAGGGAGATTACCTACCTTCCCAAATTCCTACATCTGAGCGATTGATTAGGATTTTCACAACTGGAGTATCCTTCTCTCGGATAGATCGAGGGGAGCAGATCGTGCCTGATGATTTATACCACGATGACCCCATCGAGGAAAAAACCACCAGAAAGTTTCGTAACAATCTACTCTCCAGCGCTGCAGTCGTCATCGCTTCTGTCTTCTTCTTTCAGAGCACTCTGGCTGGCAACATTACATTGAGCTCTGGAGGAGCAATTGAATTCGGTCAAGGAGTTTCACAGACTGTTGCTTGCTCTGGCGCGAACAATCTCACGCTCACCCCATACTCCACATTCACCAATGCAGCAGGAGCAGGTGGAACACATTACTTTTCTTCACTTACTGTCTCTGGGATTCCCTCAAGTTGTGACGGAGCACAATTTCAAATTAATGCATATGGAAACAGCAACGCATCGCCATTGGCACTTTATAACACCACCTCGACGGATGTCATCGTTGCAGATGTTGCCTCGACGTTTAGATTAGATATCAGAGCAACTGGTATCACGTTAACCAATAATTCCTCTTCGTCATTCACAGTTACTTTTGACACTCCGGTTGCAGCTTCAACTTCTGTCTTTAAGTTGACAATGCAAAGCACCACGAATTCAGTCCGGACCACATATACCTTAGGAAACACCGGCCCTGGTGGCGGAAAGATTTTCTATTACAGCGAAGCTGGATTTAACTGTGGTCCTGCACATACTGCAACAGGTAGCCCATCTGGTGGATTGTGTAATTATCTAGAAGTTGCACCAGGAACGTGGAGCTCCGCTACGGATCCATTAAGAGATTGGTCAAATGCGAGCGACTACAATTACGATATTGCAGGTGTGACCGTGCAGAGCTCCGGGTTTTACACCACGGCTGGTGTCGGGCTTGGGTACAAAGATTCGCTAGCAATTGTCACCAATGGCCGTGGCATTGACTCAGCTACGGCGGCTGCTGCCCTTGCGCGTGAGTATCGTGGCGGCTCCAAGAGTGATTGGTATTTAGGTAGTCCAGCCGAATTAAACTTACTCTGTCAGTGGGCTCGTGGTGTAGCGTCAAACGTAACGACTGAATGCATTGGCGGGACACTCAATTCTGCAATATACGGTGCTGACACGGCGGGAATTCGGGCCGACTTTTACTGGGCCTCCACTCAGACTACTCCCCCTTCATACGCGTTCACCTTTCACTTCAATCCCAGCTTCACCGTCACTAGATCCCGTCTGAAGAACACAGACAACTATGTTCGCCCAATCCGCGCCTTCTAATTGAAATGGACGACTAATCCCGATACTTATGCTCCTGTAACATCCTCTTATCTACATCGAGGGGAGTGCGTCGTGTCTGATGATTTCTACCACGATGACCCCATCGAAGAAAAAACCAAGAGAAAACTTCGCACTAATCTTCTTACTCCCGCCGCTTTAATCATTGGCTCTGTCCTCTTCTTCCAGAGCACCTTTGCTGGCAATATCACCTTGAACTCTGGCGCATCAGTGGAATTCGGGCAGGGAGTTTCACAGACTGTCGCTTGCTCGGGTTCAGACAATCTCACGCTCACCCCATATTCCTCATTCGTCAATGCAGCAGGAACAGGTGGAACGTATTATTTGAATTCAGTAAAAGTATCAGGAATTCCGAGTACTTGTGATGGCGTTGACTTCACCATCAGCGCGTATGGAAATTCGGCTCAATCTCCACTTTCTATCTTCAACACATCATCCACGGTTGCGGTTGTAAACGATGTTAAGGGGGCTGGCTTTACAGTTCCATATTCATCGACAGTCGCAACTGTCTCCGGAAGTTCCTCTGAATTTACTCTCACTTTTGTTGCCCCCGTGGCAAGTTCTGGTTCGGTCTTTAAGCTAACGCTCCAAAGCGGTGCGCATGTTCTAACATGTGCCGAAGGTGGAAAATGCTCGATTGGCGATATGGGACCCGGTGGAGGTACTGTCTTTTATATCTCTACGGGATTTACTGAAACTGGAACGGCATGCAATACATCATGCCGTTATCTAGAGGCTGCCCCCGTATCTGGAACAAATGCTTGGATTGATCAAGCCACAATGTGGTCTGCGAACACAACCCAATCTGTGGGCGTTACAAGTTTGCAAATTGGATTTGGTAAAAGCAACACTGATTTGATGTATGCTCAGAATTCATCGGCTGGTTACCCAGCCGCATTAAGTATTGGCTACCGAGGCCCCAATAACTACTCGGACTGGTTTATCCCATCTGGCTTAGAAGCGGTGGAGATGCATAGGCAGAAAAACGTTTTGGCAATTAAAGCCTTTACATCAGGACAAGCCAGATATTGGTCATCCACTCAAGATAGTCTTAATCCTGGGTCTAAGGCTGAAACGGTATACACGGAGAATGCTGTAGGAACCCGGGTCTCCATCAACAAAAATACGCCTGTAGACGTAGCTACCAACACCCAACCCTACTCTCGGGCAATCAGGGCTTTCTAGAATTTAGAATAATTTCAGCGTAGATTCGGCGTCGAGGCAAGCGCGTAGAATTGGGCATCTCAAGAACCGGTAAAAGCTAGCCGATAGGGGAGTGCGTCGTGTCTGATGACTTTTACCACGATGACCCCATTGAGGTAGAGCCCAAAAGAAAGTTGCAGCGAAAGTTTCTAACAACAGCAACAGTCCTTTTTGCCTCAGTCCTCTTTTTTCAAAACACCTTTGCTGGAAATATCTCACTTAACTCAGGGGCTGGAATTGAATTCGGCCAAGCAGTCTCGCAGACAGTTGCCTGCTCTGGTGAAACGAGTCTCACAGTCACCCCCTTCTCCTCCTTTGTTAATGGAGCTAATGCTGGCGGTAGCCATTACCTAAACTCAATTAAGGTATCGAATATCCCTACAAGTTGTTATGGTGCAGATTTTTCAATTAATGCATATGGAAATAGTGATAGCGCGGCACTGGCAGTAATTAACACCACCCTCAGTGGAGTCGTGGTTTATAACAATGGTGGAACCTTCACAAGTAGTTACGGAACAACAATATCTAGTGGTTCAGGAACTTTCACAGTGACCTTCACCGATCCAATTGCACTCTCTTCTGCGGTCTTTAAGTTAACGATTCAAAGCACTCCCCACACCACATGGAGTTGCGCCCAAGGTGGCGCATGTTCAGTCGGTGATGCGGGTCCTGGTGGCGGAACCATCTTTTATACCTCTGCCGGATTTTCTTGTGGAGAGAATTACTCTCAGACTTGCAAATACTTAGAGGCAGCCCCAGCTACCTGGTGGTCGGGAACAACCGATTATCCAACTGGCAACTGGGCATCTGCAGCCACAAATTGTTACGATACGCAAAATCCAGATAGTGCCCCTCGAATTGCGTGTAATTACAGTGGATCTCTCTACAACGCGGCAACTCGTGCTGCAGCTGGCGTCGATGGTATTGATAATAACTTATTAGTTGGAATGGGTTTGAAAAATACAAATCTCATTGTTTCTAAGAGTGGCGCCTACGATGCTGGTAGTAATCTTTATGCAGCAGGAGCGGCGCGTGCATATAACGGCGGATACAAAGCTGATTGGTTTATGCCTTCATTTGGTGAGCTCAACCAATTATGTAAATATGTACGCGGCCAGGCATGGGTTTCAGATGCAACCTTGTGTTCTGCCTCCAGCGCCACCCCCAACCTACTTGATGTCGTAAACATGCACTATTACAGTTCTTCAGAAATATTGTGGACTAATGATGCACCTTTCTCACGCGAAAAAGGCATCTTCATAAACCATAATCAAAACAACACTGGGGTAGCAGGTAGTGGCCGCAAGGATGGTGATAGTAATACCCGCCCAGTCCGCGCTTTTTAGCTCCTAGATTCTTTTCCGCATCGGCCCAAGCCTCACTGAGCACAAAATGCTTGAATCCTCTTGAATAATCTCTATCTGGAAAGTAATATTTCCCAATTCAACGGAGAACTAGGAGCTTAAAAAATGATCGCGGCTTATTCATGCGCCAAGTGCGAAATGTCAGTCAATGCAAGCTGTGCTAAGTGCAACCTACCTTTAGTCAATGACTCTCTTGCACTTGCCGATGGCAGCAACGTTCAGATTTCTCGTTGCCCAAAGTGCGAAGGAAAGATTAAATCTCCAATGTGCTGTGGTTCAGATATGAGTTGCTCGATCTAACACAAGAGGTGTTATTTGGGTGAGTAAATGAGTAGTAAAGAGCTCTGTCTTTCAATTCTTGATAAGTGTCATGTGCCCATTAACTCGAGCGAGCCATGGAGTATGCATGTAAAGAATGAAAAACTTTGGGATCGAGTTGCATCTCAGCATCAGCTTGGCCTGGGCGAGGCTTACATGGAGGGCTGGTGGGAGTGCGAGGATATTGATGAGATGCTCACCAGATTGTTATCTGTTGATGCCACATCCTTTCTCAAGCCCTCAATTCCACTAATTGCAAACACTTTAAAATCAAAGATTGTAAATATGCAGACTAAATCTAAAGCTGCAAAGAATGCCAAACATCACTACAACATCGGCAATGATCTATACGTGCGAATGCTTGATAGTGAAATGGCCTATAGCTGCGGCTACTGGCCAAATGCAAAAACTCTAGATGAGGCACAGATCGCTAAATTTGATTTGATCTGTCGCAAACTAAAACTTGAAAAAGGTATGACCCTGCTTGATATTGGAAGCGGTTGGGGAGGGCTCCTGCGCCATGCGGTAAGAAACTATGGCGTTATTGCAACCGGAATTTCACCGGCAGATCAACAGATTATCCTGGCTCGAGAGAAGTCACCCGGACTCAATATTAATTTTGTGCAAATGGATTACCGAGATCTGACCGGCCGATTTGACCGTATTGTTTCGGTAGGAATGATGGAGCATGTAGGGCCCAAAAACTTCAAAGAGTTCTTTACCAAGTGCGATGAACTGCTGGTTGATGACGGAATTATGTTGCACCATCTCATCTCAAGCACGGTGCCCCAGAGTGATACCGACCCATTCTTCAATCGATATATCTTCCCTGGGGGAGTTATTCCATCTCCTGGGCAGATTAGTAACGCGGCCGAGGGACTCTTTGTCCTAGAAGACACTCACAATTTTGGACTCGATTACGAGACAACGCTGCTGCATTGGTATAAAAACATTAACTCCAAGTGGGATGAGATACCTCAATACGATCTGCGCTTTCGGCGGATGTGGAATTACTACCTGCTAGCTTCAGCGGCCGGTTTTAAGGCCCGAAATCTGCACCTGAACCAGTATGTATTTCGTAAAGGTGGCGCGCTCGCCCCCTATCTTCCGGTTCGCTGAGCGTATTTACCCCCTAAAACTGGAAATTTTCCTGGTTTGCCGTACGTTATATGTCGTACGAGAGCTCGTTCTCGCACATATATAAGGAGAAATTAATGCGCAGTTCTAACCCAGTCCTTAGCGGCCGCGGTTTCGCTCGTATCAAGGGTGATGCAGTCGGCACGCGCGACCTCAACACAATCGAGGCTCGTCCATCATCTGCACCAATGTCTATTGACGATGTCGTCATCAAGACCGCAGGACTCTTTGCTGTACTGGTTACAGTCGGAGCCTTTGCTTGGCGCGCAAATAGCCCAACTCTTGCCCTCATCGGATTCATCGGCGGCTTTATTCTTGCGATGGTAAATGTATTTTCGAAAAAAGTTCGCCCACCACTAGTTATCGCTTATGCCGCAGCGCAAGGTCTGGCACTTGGAACAATCAGCCACATCTATAACGATGCCTATAACGGAATCGTTGGCCAAGCAGTTATTGCAACCGCGTGTGCCTTCGGCGGAGTTCTCCTTGCCTATCGCAGTGGCAAGATTCGCGTGACACCAAAGTTTAGTCGCATCATGATGGGCTCACTCATTGGGTATGTCATCTTTGGCGTAGCAACAATCTTTATCGGCTTCCCAGGTGGAGCCCTCGGTCTACTTATTTCAGTAGGTGGAGTGGCACTTGCATCAATGTTTATTGTGATGGATCTAGATCAGATTGAGAAGGCAGTTGCAGCTGGAGTTCCGCAAGAGGAATCATGGCGCTGTGCATTTGGCCTCATGGTTACCTTGGTCTGGCTCTATCTTGAAGTACTGCGACTGATTTCAATTCTTCGCAGTAACGATTAATCAATAGTCAGTAATCAAAAATTACTGAGATTGCCCGAGATGCGAAGACCGCGTCTCGGGCAATTTTATTGATGCCATAACGGCTGCTGCCATCATCACAGCGGTAAGCGCGAAAGCTGGTTGATACCCATAAGAATCTGCGATTGCACCAAGGAGCACAGGTGCAACCATCGCTCCGGCATCAGCAGACATTTGAAATAAGCCAATAACCTGACCGCCCTTACCCTCAATCACATCGCCCACGACGGCCGCGGGAGTAGTGGAAAGGAAAGCTCCACCTATACCGACGATGGCGCTAGCAAGAAAGAACATCCAGGAGTTCATGGTGAAGACAAGAGTGAGTGCAAAGAGCGCAGTGAGGGAAGTGCCCACAATGAGAGAGAATCGGCGCCCATTGATATCTGACATTCTTCCAGCTTTAAGAAGGAAGGCGCCTTGAATCAAGGTAGTCAGCGTGAAACCGAAGCCCATCACTGCGGGAGATATTTTAAGATCTTCGACAATAAATAGCGGCAAGATTGAACGACTCATTCCGAAGAATGTCCAAGCTGCGCAGAACGAAACAAAGAGTGCGATTCGATATGGCTTCAGCGCTAACGCAGATTTGAGAGTGACCACATCATTTTGTTGGTCGCCGCTCGGCTTGGCTGCAAGTGCTGAGTGACGCAATAAAATTGCACCAGATGAGCTGGCACCGAGAAGGAATACTCCATAGATCAGCAGTGGCGCACGTAGTGAAAATGCGGAGAGTGCTCCGCCTACTGCAGGCCCAGCAATCATTCCCAGCAGAAAGGTCCCGTTATAGAGTGACTGCACGCGTGCGCGATGGTCGTCACCGACTGCTCGAACAAGAATTGAACCAGCTGCAACCGAGAACATAGAAGATCCGACACCGCCGACAGCGCGAAAAACAAGGAGCTGTTCGTAATTCTGAGCAAGGCCTGCGGCAAATGAAGTCAGAGCTACGAAACCGATTCCAATCGAGTAGACCCAGCGTTCCCCAAATTTATCCACTAGTTTTCCTGAGAATAAACCCGATGCAAAACGTGCAAAAGCAAATGTGGAGACGATTGCACCAACTTGGGCGTGATTGACTCCGAAGGATCTGGCAAAGAGTGGAATCGTGGGTGCGATGATTCCGAAGCCAACGGCCACAAAGAATGAGGCAAAGACAATGACGCCAACCTCACGCGGAAACTCCGCAAAGGGATTGGTAAATTTAAATCGCACCTGCGCAGTCTAATGGGCTGCATTTGGCAAGATGTTACTGAGGGAGAATGCCCATTCAAAAATTTGATAGGTTGGCCTGGTGAAATCAGTAATTGCGCAAGACCTCGTTAAAACCTATGACAAAGGAAAAGTTCGAGCACTCGATGGCTTGAGCCTGGATGTTGAAGAAGGAACAGTTCTCAGCGTGCTTGGACCTAATGGCGCAGGAAAAACTACCGTTGTAAGAATTCTGACAACTTTATTGCGCGCAGATTCTGGAAATGCGTCAGTTGCTGGCATTGATGTAATGAAAAATCCTGAGAAGGTACGCGAAGTTATTGGTTTATCGGGACAATATGCAGCAGTCGATGAAATTCTCACCGGATATGACAATTTAGTGATGTTCGGTGAGTTGTATCACCTAGGTAAGAAGAACGCTGTTCTTCGAGCACATGAGCTACTCGAGCGATTTTCACTGACAGAGGCAGCCAGGCGCCCAATTAAGACTTATTCAGGTGGAATGCGCCGTCGTTTAGATTTAGCAGCGTCTCTGATTGTTAAGCCAAAAGTTCTCTTCCTCGATGAACCCACTACTGGCCTTGATCCACGTGGTCGCCAGGAGATGTGGGGAGTTATCCAAGAGTTAGTTAAAGGCGGGGTAACGCTGCTGCTGACCACACAATATCTGGAAGAAGCAGATCAATTAGCAGATGACATCGTTGTAATTGATACTGGAAAAGTAATTGCTCGTGGAACATCAGATGCCTTGAAAAAACAGGTGGGCGGAGAACGGCTGGAAGTAGTTGTGGAACAAGCCCACGTTGCAAAGACACTGGAAATAGTTGGTGCGGTAAGTGAAAACAAGGCGAGCCTCGATGAAGGTCTGCGCTTAATCTCAGCCCCAGTTTCTACTGGTTCTGCTGCACTCTTTGAAGTTTTGAAATCACTCGATGCCGCCGGGATCCATGCATTGGACGTTGGTCTGAAGCGCCCATCACTTGACGATGTATTTCTTTCTTTGACTGGCCATGTGGCAGAGGAGAAGAAGGAAGAAGTGGCAGAAAAGAAGAGGGGCAGAAAATGAGTGCGATCAACGATGTAGCAATTATTACCCGCAGACAGTTACTGCTGCTTAGTCGCGTGCCAGAGGTGCTGATCTTCTCAACAATTCAACCGGTGATGTTCGTACTGCTCTTTCGCTATGTATTTGGTGGCTCGATTGATACTGGCCAACCTGGTGGATATGTGCAGTTATTGATGCCCGGAATCTTTGTGCAAACAGTCGCTTTTACCTTAGCTGGCACTGCCTCTGGCTTAGCTGAAGATATGAAGAAGGGGCTAATTGATCGATTTAGATCTCTGCCTATCTCACAATCAGCCCTCGTTATTGGTCGCACGCTTGGTGATTCACTTTTGAATATCGTCGTGCTCGCCGTGATGGGTATTGCCGGTTATGTAGTGGGATGGCGCCCCTCTAGCGGAATTGGCAGCATTGCCCTCGGTTTTATCTTCTTACTCTGCTTTGGATACGCACTCTCGTGGGTAGGAGTCCTGGTTGGGCTTTCGGCATCTGATGCGCGCGTAGTGCAAAACGTCAGCTTTATCGTGACCTTCCCACTGACTTTCTTATCTAACGCCTTTGCTCCCACAACCGGAATGCCGCGCGCCCTGCAGTACTTTGCTGAATGGAATCCAGTCTCAACGATGGTTGCTGCCTGCCGCGAACTCTTTGGCCTAGAGAATCAATTTGGTGCAACTGCTGGTTCTTTTCCCAGTGAGAACCCACTGATAACTTCGCTGATTTATATGCTCATCATTATGGCAATCTTTATTCCGTTAAGCCTTCGTAAATATCGCAATTACGCAGATTAACTATAAAACTCGGCGCTCTTAATCTCGACCTTGATATCACGCCCATTTGGTGCGGTGTATGAAACGGTCGCTCCAATTTCTGCACCTAATACGGCAGCGCCCAGTGGTGATTTTTCGGAATACACATCGAGATCACCGGATGCGATTTCGCGCGAACCAAGTAAGAACTTCATCTCATCACCTGCAATAGATGCGGTGACAACCATGCCTGCTCCCACTTTTCCATCAGCGCTAGCTGGCGGCGTTCCGATATGAGCATTTTCTAACATCTGCTTTATTTGGCGAATACGCGCTTCCATCTTGCCTTGCTCATCGCGCGCTGCGTGATAGCCGCCGTTCTCTTTCAGATCTCCTTCAGCGCGCGCTGCCTCAATCTTTGCCGTAATTTCTTTCCGTCCCGGACCTTCCAGGCTCGCAAGTTCGCCAGCTAAACGATCAGCTGCTTCTTGGGTAAGCCAGGTCTGTTGCGCAGTCATAGAGGGCAATCTTAGGGCAGAGTGCGACAACGTGAAATGCCCACATTGACCGCATCTGCGCGCGTAGGAACGACATATGTGGGCTCAAGGTAGGTTTCGCCAGCTGCGATAGTGATATCAATTTGTCCCACCACATTCTTCTCATAATCGCGCGCAACAAGTGTGCATTGAACTTCTTGTGTGCCATCGGCTCTTTGCACCAAGAATCGAATCTCTGGGTTGCGCGGATCTTCATTTGAAAAAGAGATAAGTTCATAACGAAGCGCCGGGTTGGCTTGATGTAGGCCGGCCCAGAGTAACCACGCTCCGCCAACAATTGCGAAGCCAGCTGCATACTTCACCCACCCGCGCGCAGGAGTGATTCCATATCGATCGTTAAAATCGAATTGGTCGTTTTCTACCGGCATGGGAGAATCTTCTCATGGCAAAAGACGTTGAAGTAGGTGTCGCTGGTTCGCTGACAATGATTGTCCTTTTCTCGACCATTGCGTTTTTGCTTCGTAATTTCTATCAGCGCTATAACCGGATGCAAGAACGTGAGCAGCTACGCCAGGAGAATGAGGGCGAGAATTAAGAAGTCACCCATCCAGCGATTAGGTGAAGCCCTGCTCGTTCTTTTTCTGGTGACTATCTTGATTGGACTTGGGCTCTGGCAGCTTGACCGGGCCAATCAGATGCGCAATCCGGCTGTTGTGCCCATTGATCGCACAATTTATCCACTGACAGAGCTAGCAACTCCCACGGGCACAATCCCGCCCATAAGCGTTGGCAAGCAAGTGCGCACCGCCGGCAACTACATCGCCAACTACAAAGCACCCAACCAAATTGATGGCAACGGCAAAGTTGGCGACTGGGAAGTTGCGCTACTGCAAAACGAGACAGATACTGCAATTCTTGTGGTGCGCGGACTATGGAAAGAGCGGTTGCAATCACCAGAAATTGCAATGTCGACCAGAGTTGAAATCATTGGAACCCTGATGCCGCGCCAGTTCGATGATCGCGCGGCAAACACACCGTCGCAACTTGCGCGACTAGATAGCAGCATTCTGGTTTCCGCAACCAACTACCAGCTCTATGACGGTTTCATTTTAGAAAAAAGTGAGCAGACCCGAAACGGTGAGATTTCACGGACCAGAATTCTGGAACCCAAACTGACATCGGGTGTGCCCGGCTACTACTGGCAACATATTTCTTATGTGGTGGTGTGGTGGTTTATGGCCGGGCTGGTGTTATATGCCCCCTTCTATCAGCGCCGTGAAGAAAAGTTATAAGGTTCTACCTATGACAGAGACGACATCGACCGGGGCACTGACCCGCTTTCGCCTGCTAGCTGTGCTCTGCGGAGTAAATCTGCTCTTGCTCGTCTTTGGCTACATGCCAGCTAAATACATCTTCGATGCCCTGGAAGACAATGGCTGGATCATCTTCATTCCGATCGCCCACGGCTACCTCTACATCGTCTATATCCTGACCGTCCTTCAAATTGGCGTTCAGAAGCGGATGAAATTCCTGACCATAATTGCCCTGATTGCCGCTGGAACTCTGCCGGTTGCATCATTTATTGCAGAGCGCAGAATCACGAAGAAGTACGGCCCAGCTAGGTAAACGTTGCATTACATCTCAACCATTAATGGCGTGTCGCACCAATAGTCCATTTCTTTCGTTCTATCTTTTGCAAGTCAGAAGCACCACCCAATCTCTTCCCCATGACTACAACTACAGAGAATGGTTAGGCCTTGGCTACTTCAAAGAAGAGTGATTCTGCCCGTAAAACCTATGTAATAGATACCTCAGTACTCCTGGCAGATCCGGGGGCAATGTCCCGATTTGAAGAACATGAAGTCATTATTCCAATCGCTGTGATTGGCGAACTTGAGACCAAACGCGACCATCCGGAACTCGGTTACTTTGCCCGCGCCGCACTTCGCGCACTTGATGATCTTCGCATTGAACATGGTCGCCTTGATTCAGCTCTGACAATTACACCTGAAGGTGGAACGCTCTCGGTCGAACTTAACCACACAGATTTAAGCACCTTGCCCCACGGCTTCTTGCGCGATGGCACCAATGATTCGCGCATCCTGGCTATTGCCAAGAACCTAATGTCTGATGGTAGAAATGTGGTTCTGGTGACCAAAGATCTTCCATTGCGAGTGAAGGCATCATCGGTGGGTGTGGAGGCCCAAGAGTATTTAGCAGAGCTTGTCTCTAATAGCGGCTGGACTGGCATTGAAGAAGTATCTGTTGGCCACAGCACCATCGATGAGCTCTACTCATCTGATCGAGCAGACCACGAATGTGCTCATAAGTTTCCGGTTCACACCGGAATCGTGCTGCACTCGGAAAAAGGAAGCGCACTTGCCCGGGTGACTGAGAGCAAGCAACTGCAATTAGTGCGCGGTGACCGCCAAGCTTTTGGTCTTCATGGTCGCAGCGCCGAACAACGGATTGCACTTGATTTGCTGCTTGATGAATCAATTGGCATCGTTTCACTCGGGGGACGAGCCGGAACTGGTAAGTCAGCGCTGGCTCTCTGCGCCGGACTTGAAGCGGTGATGGAAAAGCGCCTTCATAAGAAAGTTGTCATCTTCCGCCCGCTCTATCCGGTCGGCGGACAAGAGCTTGGCTACCTACCGGGCAGTGAAGGCGAGAAGATGTCGCCTTGGGCCCAGGCCGTCTTCGACACTTTAGGCGCCCTTGTGAGCCAAGCAGTCATTGATGAAATCATTGCCAGAGGTCTGATTGAAGTTTTGCCGCTGACCCACATCCGCGGGCGCTCGCTCCATGACTCCTTTGTCATTGTCGATGAAGCCCAATCACTAGAACGCGGAGTGCTACTGACCGTCCTATCCAGAATCGGCCAGGCATCACGGGTAGTTCTCACCCATGACGTTGCCCAACGCGATAACTTGCGCGTGGGCCGCCATGATGGCGTAGTCGCAGTGGTGGAAACGCTCAAAGGCCACCCACTCTTTGCCCACGTGACCCTGACTCGATCAGAGCGCTCACCGATTGCCGCCCTGGTCACCGAACTGTTGGAAGGTCCGCAAAGCTAAGCCGGGCGTTTTGACCCCTATTTAAATCTCACAGTAATAAATCGGACATATAGGACTTTGCCCTAGCTGACCTGGGCTTTTACCTATCCACAACCACCCCAATCTCTGTGAATTTGCGACCCACGCAGGATTAAATTTGCGACCCACCCCATGACTAGACACGATTAAGCCCTTCCCTTAAGTCATAACCTCATTTCTGAGGTCATGACGCCATGGGCAGAGCAGGTCAGAGATGACCCGAGGATGAAAGGAGTAACGAAGATGAGATCAGAGCTGCGCCAATTCTTCGCCGCCCTTGCCTCCTTTACCGTTGGCCGAGTCACCAAGCCTGCGCTCTGGGCGACCGTTGCTTCGATGCTCCTGCTCGCCGTGGCCCAGCCAAGTGCCTACGGTCTGGATTTTCCTATGACTAGCCGGCTAGCTCTATCTGATTCAGTAAATCTGACCAGCCAGACTCCGATGGCAAAAAATCTTAGGGTCAAGAGCGGACTACCGATGGCATCACTTTCTAGCCAGTTATCTGAAATGGCGATCGTTGCCAACTTAAGTCGTCAGGTCGAAATGGCCCGCACCATCGTTGGTGCCAAGAATGTAACTAAGGCGATCATGGCCGATGAATACGGCTGGGAGGGCGAGCAGTATCGCTGCCTGAATAACTTATGGACCAAAGAAAGCCATTGGAATTACAAAGCACATAACTACCGCTCTGGCGCCCATGGAATTCCGCAAGCCCTACCGGCCTCCAAGATGGATCTAATCGCCGATGATTGGCGCACCAATCCGGTGACCCAGATTCGTTGGGGGCTTCGCTATATCGAAGGCCGATATGACACACCTTGTGGTGCTTGGTCTAAGTTCAAGCGCAGTCGTTACTACTAGAAGTTAAGGCTTAACCCCGATAGTTAACGGCCGCATCGTCTCGGCAAAGAAATCATTTCCCTTGTCATCAACAACGATAAATGCTGGGAAATCAACGACATCAATCTTCCAGACTGCTTCCATACCCAGATCTGCAAAATCAAGGACTTCCACCTTCTTGATGCAATCTTGGGCCAGGCGTGCTGCCGGTCCGCCAATGGAACCGAGATAGAAACCCTTATGTTTATTACAGGCATCGGTGACCGCCTTAGATCGATTTCCCTTTGCCAACATGACAAGTGATCCACCAGCTGCTTGGAATTGATCCACATAGGAATCCATTCGGCCAGCAGTGGTGGGGCCAAATGAACCAGAGGCCATACCGGTTGGAGTCTTAGCCGGACCTGCGTAATAAACAGCATGCTGCTTTAAGTATTCCGGCATCTCCTGGCCGGCATCTAGCATCTCTTTGATTCGAGAGTGTGCCAAATCGCGCGCCACCACAATGGTGCCACTCAATGACAGACGAGTCTTTACCGGGTGCTTGGAAAGTTCAGCGCGAATTGCAGCCATCGGCTGATTGAGGTCAATATTTACTACATCGTCATTGAGATGTTCATCGGTGGTCTCAGGTAAGAAGTGCGCTGGCTCGGTCTCTAACTGCTCGAGGAAGATTCCGTCTTTGGTGATCTTCGCCTTTGCCTGACGATCTGCCGAGCAAGAGACTGCGATAGCGATAGGAAGAGATGCACCATGTCGAGGTAAGCGAACAACGCGTACATCGTGGCAGAAGTACTTACCGCCAAATTGTGCGCCAATGCCTAACTTCTGCGTTAACTTAAAGACTTCTTCTTCTAACTCGAGATCACGGAAGCCATGGCCCGTTGCCGCATCACCTGAAGTAGGCAAGTTATCAAGGTAATGCGTGCTGGCAAGTTTTGATGTCTTCACTGTGTGTTCGGCACTGGTGCCACCAATAACAATAGCTAAGTGATACGGCGGACAAGCAGCAGTGCCAATCGAGCGGAGCTTTTCATCAAGCCAATTCAAAAATGAGGTTGGGTTTAAAACTGCCTTGGTCTCTTGATAGAGGAAAGATTTGTTGGCACTGCCGCCACCTTTAGCGATGAATAAGAAGTTGTACTCATCAGGGTGCTCACTATCTGCATAAATCTCAATTTGAGCTGGCAAGTTATTACCGGTGTTCTTCTCTTCCCAGGTTGTGGTGGGAGCCATCTGTGAATATCGCAGGTTTAACTTGGTAAATGCGTCATAAACACCTTGTGCTAGTGCGACTTCATCTTTTGAACTAGTTAATACGTATTGCCCCTTCTTGCCCATGATCAGAGCTGTTCCTGTGTCTTGGCACATCGGCAAGATTCCACCGGCTGCAATATTGGCATTTTTAAGTAAGTCCAGTGCCACGAAGCGATCATTAGCTGATGCTTCCGGATCGGACAGAATCTTGGAGAGTTGTTGCAAATGTTCACTGCGCAGGTAATGTGAAATATCGTGTATCGCTGTCTCAGTAAGGAGTGTGAGCGCTTCGGCTGTCACGTGAAGAAATTGCTTATCGCCTAACTTTTCAACACTCACACCCTCTTTGGTCAAAAGTCGATACTTGGTTGTGTCCGGTCCGATCGGCAGCATGTCAGAGTATGAAAAAGTTGGAGCCACTTACTTCTCCTCAGCCTTTGTAGAACTCTTTGCCGCGTCTAATTTCTTCTTCGCGCCATCAAGCCATTGCTGACAAATTTTGGCAAGCTCTTCGCCGCGCTCCCATAACTTAAGTGACTCTTCCAGGGTTGCACTGCCGTCTTCTAGTGATTCAACGATCTCGGCCAGCTCATCACGAGCGGCTTCATAGGAGGGCTGTGAATCTTTAGCGGCCATGAGCACAATCTACTCTCTTGTAGTTATTCGGGAGAACTAACGGTGGCTGCGGTCTCACCTTTTGCCACGCGAATGCGCAAACGAGTGCCCACCTTCACCTTTGTGGCATCGCGCAGGATTGTGCCATCTGCTAACTGCACCACCGAATACCCGCGGTCCATCGTTGATTGTGGTGAGAGCGAACGCAGGTGGGCTTTAACACCCGCTAGCTCTTTCTTCTCAATTTCAATAATCGATGCAAAGCTGCGAATAGATCTATCTCGCAGCGCCTTTATCTCATCGCGGCGGGAGCTAACCATCAGCTGCGGGTCTTTCATCACCGGGCGGTTTCGTAGTTGAGCAATCAGATTGATCTCATAGCCAATAGTGGAGACCAGCGTTCGATACATGCGATCTCGTATCTTTTCGATATCACTAATTTCTTGCGCAATATCTGGCACCACGCGCTTGGCCGCATCGGTGGGAGTAGATGCCCGATAGTCGGCGACATAATCAAGAAGCGGTGCATCTTTCTCGTGGCCGATGGCGCTGACAATCGGTGTGGTGCACTGCGAGGCTAGTCGAACGAGTGACTCATCACTGAAAGGAAGTAGGTCTTCAAAGGAGCCACCTCCACGAGTAATGATGATGACATCTACATCCGGGTCATCCTCAAGCTCCTTTAGCGCTGCTGACACTTCAACAACAGCGGCGGCGCCTTGCACTGCAACTTCTCGAATTTCAAATTCAATTGCTGGCCAGCGCCGGCGAGCATTTTCCACCACATCTTTTTCAGCATCGGTATTGCGACCACAGATCAAGCCAACTTTTCGCGGAAGTCTTGGTAGTGCAATCTTTCTATCAGCGCTAAACAATCCTTCGGCAGCTAACTTCTCTTTCAGTGCTTCCAGACGTGCAAGAAGCTCTCCAACACCCACTTGGCTAATCTCTTTGGCAGACATTGTCAGTGAGCCGTTTTTAGTAAACCACGAAGGCTTGGCATAGATGACAACGCGAGCATTTGCCGGCAGTGGTTGCACGCTGGCTAATACTGATTTGTGACACATCACAGAAAGGCTCATATCTGCACTGGTATCGCGCAGTCGCATAAATGCCATGCCACCGCTGCGTTCATTAAGTTCTGAAATCTCGCCCTCAATCCAGATTGGGCCAAGACGATCCACATACTCTTTTATCGCTTCTGAGACCACGCGCACTGGCGCCGGGGCTTCTCGTGAAGTTTCGAACATGGGGGGAGCCTATTAGACTGACCCTTATGAGTAGAAGAGTTCTCTTAGCCGCGCCTCGTGGCTATTGCGCCGGCGTTGATCGCGCAGTGATTGCCGTTGAAAAATCGCTGGAACTCTATGGCGCTCCGGTCTATGTCCGTAAAGAAATTGTCCACAACAAGCATGTGGTCTCAACGCTTGAAAAGCGCGGCGTCATCTTTGTAAACGAAACCGATGAAGTGCCAGAGGGTGCCACAGTTGTCTTTTCTGCCCATGGCGTATCACCTGCCGTGCACGAACAAGCAGCTGCCCGAAACCTTAAAACTATCGATGCCACCTGTCCCTTGGTAACCAAGGTGCATAATGAAGTAAAGCGTTTCGCCGATGATGAAACTGAAATTCTTCTGATTGGCCATATTGGCCATGAAGAAGTTGAAGGAACTGCTGGTGAAGCACCAGGCAAGGTTCGCGTTGTCGATGGCCTAGATGAAGCCCGCACCATCATTCCCACACCAGGCAAAAAACTAGTCTGGCTTACCCAGACCACGCTCTCAGTTGATGAAACTATGCAATCAGTTGCAATTCTTAAAGAACGTTTCCCAGAAATTGCCAACCCACCATCAGATGACATCTGTTATGCCACCCAGAATCGCCAAGAAGCAATTAAGGCAATTGCCCCACAAGCAGATCTGGTTATTGTTGTGGGCTCCACAAACTCATCGAACTCCGTGCGCTTAGTTGAGGTGGCACTGGAATATGGCGCAAAAGCTGCCTATCTCGTTGATTATGCAACTGAGGTAAAAGATGAATGGTTTGAAGGTGTGGAAGTAATCGGTGTGACAAGTGGTGCATCTGTTCCGGAAATTCTGGTCAAAGACTTACTTAAGCATTTAGATGAGCATGGCTATAGCGATGTGGAAGAAGTTCGATCATCGGAAGAAACGTTGCTCTTTGCACTACCGAAAGAGCTACGCGCTGATTTAAAAGCTGCTAAGTAGAGAACCTCACCACCCACTAGTTTTAATCTGTAACTACTTATCTATAACCTGGAACTCTTGCATATTCCTGCATTAGATAGGGAACAGCTTTAGTTTTGTACCATTCGTCAATTTCGACGCCATATATTGCTTGGAATGAATCGCGCCAATCTGTATCGAGAGAGAAGGCACGCCAGAACTCCATCATTTTTTCGAAACCACCATCTGCCATTAATACCTCCGAGAGAAGTAATCCCGACCCGTAAGCAAATCGATATTTAAAGTCACAACCACCACTGAAATTACCTTCAAGGTTTTTTAGGTGGGTAAACCATTGGGAATCAGTAAATTTCCTTATCTCCACACTACCCGCCGGGTATGTATTCATATCCATTCTCTTGGCGCTGTCGTACACACTAAGTCCATATTTTTCAGTTATTTGAAAGTTTGAAAATAGAGTTGCACTACCCTCACGCAACCAACATGGCATTTGATCCGTGCGATTCTTAGAGAGTTGTTGCTGAACTATATGAACATTTTCATGAGGAATCATGGCATCATCTTGTATCGGACGGGTTGAGCTTCGAAAAAATGAGAGATGGCTCGGGCCCGGCTGTGATGGCACAGATCCAGCATTTAATTGACTACCTTCTCTGTCTAGCCGCCCTTGATATTCGCGGGCTGTATACCCATTTTTATC
>Ga0247843_1005150_pt1 | contig 18534 bp, 16 predicted proteins | sample LaCruzMarch2017__FD_192420 | JGI IMG/M metagenome (GOLD analysis project Ga0247843, IMG submission 192420) | Freshwater microbial communities from meromictic Lake La Cruz, Castile-La Mancha, Spain - LaCruzMarch2017_8m | ecosystem: Environmental > Aquatic > Freshwater > Lake | place: Spain...
CGCCGATTTGCGAGTTGGCGAATTATAATAACCGATATTCAAAGTGGAAATATCGGTGGGCTAGCGGGCCGAAATCAATCTTTGCCAAAATTTGCCATTTTCGCTTTGGATTCTTCGCACTTCTCCTTGCCAACCTTTGAGGTGTGTTCCCGCTCGATTCCGAAAATCCTGGGCGGGAGCTTTGGGGAACACCCCCTATTTGATGAATATGCCGATAGGGGCTGGGAGGGTGGTTGCACGGTCGTACATGGCTTTTGCATTTGGTCTATTGGGCTTGAATTGTTTACGTGTAGGTGTAGCGGGTGGAGGTTTACCGTAGAAGTTCTGACGGGTCATGGGACCGAGTCTACCGTGTGCATCAATGGCTATTGGTGTGAGAATCATTTGATTGTGGAGAAGATTACCGATGACATCATCGCCTGAGATCGGAGGGGTTGTTCTGCGGTTATTTGATCTGTTGAGTTTATTCCTTTCGTGGTCTTGTAGAGAGAGATCTGCGTTGGCAGTGTAATTTGTGATACAATCTGTAGACGATGGAGGAACATGGTTGGAGGGGGGCGGAGGAGTGGCATTGGTAATTGTGATATCGTAACCGATCATTGAAAAGACATTTGATGGATGGCAGTCAATGTTTGGTTTGTAGGATACATCGAAGGGACGTGCAGTAGGGTGGGCAGGGAGGTGTAGGTTTATTTCTTTGTCAAGGTTCGTTGTTGGCGAAATAATGTTTGCGGTAGTCTATAAAGGTGCAAGTGCTTGGGAGAATTTGTTAGTAATCATATTGTGTGGGCGACCTTTGTGATTCTTACTAGGGCAATGAAGGGATGGTCGCCGTAGATATCATACTTTGTTGCATTGACATTTGCATTCGTAAGGAAGTATTGGAATTCGTAGCTTACGCCACTGTTAAGTGCGAATGGAATCCAAAAAATAATCTACTTATGGGGGTCGGATTCTTTTGCTCACTTTCCCGCGTGGCTTTTGGGCTGCACACATAGGAATTAGTATGCCTATTTCTACGGTACCCGTTCGTTTGGGCTGTGTGTCACGATGATAATTGTGCTTCGCGACGCATCTCTACAATGACGAAAGATAAGGCCGCGAAGGACGCAGCGCCGCCCACGACGACCATCAAGGTGGTTGATAGTAAGGCGACGGCAGTGCCAAAGTATCCACCGCTCGAAGCGTCGGCACGTCGTCTTGAACGTCTCTTTGGCGGTACCGATCCTCATCGTCCAGTCATTCCACTTGCACAATCCACCTCTGCTGCTGCCGCTGATTATAGTGCTCCATCCTCTACACTGGCGATACAGCATACCAAAATTCTCAAAAAGTGGTTAGGGTCGAGTTCTGGCACCGCAGGACAAGCTTCACTTGCTACTATTGCAGCTTGTGCCGAACGGACCTTAGATCCACGGGGGACATGTGCTACCGGACGTGAATTATTATTAGGACTCGTAAGCGAGGAGGAACGTGCAGCTGTCATGGCCACCTTCTTGTTGAATAATGGAGGGGATATGACGACGACGACGACGACGACGACGACGACGGCAAGTAAGGACGATGCAGTCATGGAGGTGGTCGACGGTGTAACACAAGATGAAAATGCCGCTGCTTCACACTACCTGGTAAAATCAGCACGAGAAGTAGAATCATGGCTCATATCACTAACCATACGTGTATTATGGCGCTCATCCAATATCAATGATGCATATGATTGGTCGATTAAAGGACTGAGTATATTGGACGCACATCTATCCGATGCCGAACGTGAGTACACCACGGGAGGAGGTGGTGGAGGAGGAATGGGGGGATTATATCCCCTCCTTGCCCGTCTACTACGTTATCGTTCACTAGTCTTGGATACACTCCCCCCAAGTCAACGGAGTGCACTTGTTGCCTCTAATCGTCCAGAATTGGCAAGTCGGTATACCACATCCGTACTCCGTCGGGATGTTGATGTTTCGGCAACAGTAATTAATATTACATTGCGGGATTTACTCACCGGGGATCAAATTGAACAGGCACAAAAACTATTAAGTAATGCCACGTTCCCCACGGAGAATGCAAGTAATAATCAATTAGTACGATATTTGTACTACAGTGGCCGTGTACAGGCATTACGATTGGAGTATACATCAGCCTATTCCAACCTAAGTCAGGCATTACGAAAGTGTCCTACCAATGTTGGATTAGGATTCCGTATTGCCGTCCAACGACTACTTGTCGTGGTGCAATTACTCATGGGGGAAGTGCCAGATAGGAGTGTCTTCTTTGGCACGGGGATGATTGCCGAATTACGTCCCTACCTTGAAATATCACAAGCTGTCCGTCGTGGAGACTTGGCAATCTTTCATGCTGTCGTTACCAAACATGCTGGACGATTACGTGTGGATGGGACATATACACTAATATCACGATTGGCACATAGTGTCGTCAAAGCGGGATTACGTCAACTCAAGACGAGTTATTCACGTATTTCATTGGATGACGTGGCATTGCGATTAGGGCTGCCATCATCGACATCGGCAGAGTTTGTTGTTGCCAAGGCAGTTCGGGATGGTGTGATTGATGCAACGATTGATCATGAGAAGCGATATATCCAAAGTCATGACTTGGTTGATGTGTATGCCACTGTGGAACCCAGTGAGGCATTCCATCGTCGTATCGCTTACTGTTTGACGACACATAATGATGCCGTCCGGGCTATGAGATATACACCCGATGCGTACAAGCGACAGTTGGAGGCCAGTCGTGGACTGGGACGGAGGGGACGGGGAGATGATGATGATAAGACTGATGAGGAGAAGGCGAAGGAGATTGAAGATGAGTTCGACGAGGATTATTGAGTGTTTATGGTGTGGTGTTTCTGTTTGGTTGGAAGGCATGGGGGGGATGGAGAGAAATAAGAACAAGGAGGTGAGGGGGTTCAAAGAAATAGGAGCTAAAGAGTTGTTACATAATTAGAAAAATGCTCGTTCAAACCATATTGTATCTTGCATTATTAGCACGGAAGATGAAAAAGTTTATTTAATCTTAGTAACTCTGCCCTTGCTCACGTGGGCTTCTTCGTGCTAGGCTGTGCTGTGGTAGGCTTTGCGGTTGGAGTAGCGGTCGTTGGCTTTGCTGTTGTAGTAGGAGTGGCTGTACTTGGGCTTGCAGTAGGAGTAGCCGTGGGTACATCAGTAGGAGTCGCTGTGGGTACAGCAGTTGGGCTTCTCTGTAGGAGTCGCAGTGGGTTCAGGAGTAGGTTCCCCTGTCGTTGGGCTTGCAGTAGGAGTTGCCGACGGTTTCCTCGTGAATGGAATCCAGACATTCGTGGGTTTGCCCGATGTTGGTTCCACCGATGGCCGTCCAGTCGTCGGGAGTCTCGTAGGCTAAGAATTGTGAATGTCGTGTAAGGGCAGATCTAATAGATCAGGCGACTTCAAATCAATATAAAATGCATCTCACCTTGCTTGTTGGGACTTCAGTACTCTTGTACGTTGGTTTCATCGTTGGCGTTTGAGTAGGCTTCTTCGTTGACGGTGCTAGTGTGGGCTTGTAAGTTGATGGTGCTGGTGTGGGTCTGCTTGTCGTTGGAACCGTAGACGGCTTGAACGTAGGGACAGCTGTTGGCTTGGAGCTTGGTTTAAGGGTTGGCGTGTTAGTCGGCTTCTTCGTAGTTGGAGCTTTCGTGGGCTTGCTTGTCGATGGTTCAGCCGTGGGTCTGGCTGTACTTGGAGTCCTTGTCTGTTTAGACGTAGGAGGAAGCGTTGGTGTTGTTGGTTTCCGTGTTGTTGGAGGAGTCGGTTGACCCTGTGGGTAGCCCAACGTTACCAATGAGGCAGTGAGTAGAACGAAGAGAGACGCTGACCACATCATGAGAGAGCTTGCCTTCGATAGGGTACTCTACTAGGCAAGGGTACTCTCAAAGGTTTAGGGAAAACTAACACTAAATCTCGTTAAAATGATAGTTTTGTTTCACAAGGATTTCGTTTAATAGCAGACAGTTCATTATTACCTATTTGTAGACGCGAATCAAATACATACGCATTGTGGGCGATTTGGGCTTGCAGAGGGAGTGGATATTCGCAACGTCCTCTCTACCCAAACAAGCTAGAAAAGAAATCAAAGAAGCTAAAGACATCATCTTCTTCTTCTGTCGGGGTAGAGATAGGTGGATTGGTCACTGGCACTGGGGTCACAGGGCTATCGGACTCATCAATAGTAGGAGCAATGCCATCACAATCGAACCCAGCCTCAGACGCATAGCTACTACCCTTGCACACTTCTTCTTGAATCCAATTATAGGCCTGAGACACTCGTGCATACACACCTGGGAAGTCATCGGAGCCACATCCTGCACCCCATGAGACAACTCCAATTTGTACGTCTTGGCCATTACTAACACCTGTCTTGACAATCAATGGACCACCACTATCGCCCTGACAGCTATCTTGATTAGTACCTTTTGCACAAAGCATATTGCCTGATATTTTGCCATAGTATGACATGTATTGTCCATCGGCATAGCCTGTGCTTTGTTCGCAAATGTCATTGGGTACAACTTTCAATTCAACATTCATCAAGACGTCACTGGGCGTGCTAGAGTATGCACTGGCCGTGGTATCACCCCATCCCATCACAGTGACCATTTGATCGTCAGTTGGGACGGATGGATTGGAATTGAGCTTAACTATAACTGGGTCCTCGACAAATAAGTTCCCCTCGTGTGGCTCTAGGAAGTAAAGCATGAAGTCATTATCAGTAGAGTAGGAATTGTAATATGGATGAGGTACCGTCGACTTGACCCGAAGTGTAACAGCATCCGCATCGGTCTCGTCAAGATCGTGTTTCTTGTGATAGACCCACGAGCCACCACCTTCACAGTGTGCTGCAGTTAGGACTACGTCCTTGGCGATTAGTGAACCACCGCAATAGTGAGTTGTACCGTATGCCTGTAACGATAGTGCGTAGGAGAAACGATCCTCGACTGCCTCCGTTCCGCCGATGATGCGGGTGGCACCACTCATGTCCGCATTCGCTACCAGCTCCACATTGTTCTCTAGAGTAGACGACGTGGCTTCCCCGTCATTCTTGCTCCTCGTCCATGCCACTGCAACGGAGGAAAATGTAACCACCACAACTAATAGCAATGCCCCGATGATGCCAGCGACGATCGGTCGACGCTTCTTCCTGCGATTGTTTTCATCGGTGGCGATGACTGTGCTGGGCACTTCGATGTCAATCGACGATGTCATAATTGACGTGCAAGGATAACTATATTATTTATGAGGAGCAATGCACCTGTCAGACCCGGTAATCCGATCCAACCAAGCACGACATGACCTCGACCACACATTTCGCCGTCAGCATTTGTTCTTTGCACGACAAGAGGTCACGGAGCTGAGACAAAGTGGAATTAGTACATTTCTACGCAAGGTGTACGCAGAACCATTTTACAGTGGAGTCCCTAATCAATCAACTGCCCTCCTCCTTCAACACTCGGAGTCGTTTCTTTTCAAGGGAGAGAGGCATTCACAGAATGATGTATGTTGTTGCAACAGATGATGTATGTTGTTGCAAGAATACATTTTTCATCAAACATGCACCTTCATCAAAACGACCTCGTCGGACTATTCTACTACACACTGTTCCTCATTGTACCACAATGCTGTCTAGGCCTTGTCGTCCCACCCCGAATCACCGCTCTTACTCCTTCACCAGAAATAATGCGATCATCACCCGAAGCCATCATTTTCTTTTCACTCCACGCCACCAAGGACGATGACATCACTACTGCAACTTCACCGTTCACCTCCACTTCCTCATCGCTGTATCAGCCCCTCCCAACCAACAAACCATGGACATTTGGGATACTAACTACAGGTTTTCCACCGCAGCAAATACTTGTACCGGTGGTTAAATTTGTTACATTCCAAGTATGGCGTCTTATGATGAACGAGTTGGTGACGCACGATGAACAAGGTCGTTTCATTCGTGAATCATACCAGGCAACAGAAGAGAATGAATCCAAAAATGTTCCATTGGTATTATTGCCTGCTGCATCTGAGGAGGGTCCAAGATATAGACTATATCTTGGTAATCCATGTCCATGGTGTCATCGTGTCAAGTCTGCTATATCATTATTGCAAATCACAGACATACCAATTACAATGCTAATCGATGATGCCGAGAAGGCATCCAAAGGTGGATGGGTATTGCCTAAACCATCTCCACCTGATGATAGTAGCAGTAGTAGTATTGCAAATGAGCTACTTACGGGTGATCTTGCGGGGGTATATAACTATCTATTCCGACATGTGCTTAAGGATGGGGAAAGATACAAGGGAAGGTGTACGGCACCATTGTTGGTGGATACTTCATTAGGGACAATTGTATCAAATGAATCCAATGAGATTATGTTATTGCTGAACGAGTACGCACGAAGTAAGAGGGACAGTAAGGGAGCAACAGGAATCGATCTAAGACCGGTGGGGATGGAAGAGACGCTGGATGTGACAACAAAGCATTGGTACGATCTTTTATGGAATGGGGCGTACCGTTGTGGCTTTGCCACATCCCAAGTAGCATATGACGAGGCAGCAAAGGATGTTCTTTTAGGATTGCAAGAAATGAACAATCACTTGGCAACATCACCATACCTCGTTGGAAAGTCAATAACCGAGGTAGATATCAAGAATTTTGCATGGCTCACTAGGCATGATTATGCATACACGGTAATATTCAAAACTCCGGGAGGCCGGATAGCCCAGTATCCACATATTGCATCATATGTAAAACGAATGGTAACGGAACATCCCGTACTGTTGGACAGTACCGATATGGCAGATGCATGTGGATCCTATTATAGACAGTTGTTCATGCTGAATTTTGGACGGATTATACCGTACATTCCCAGTGTTCGAGAGTGGGTGGCTGGGTTATGAATTTCATTTTGAAAAGGATCAAACAGCAAAGGGAGATTCGATTGTTAACCTAATTACGTTTATCATTTATTCCCAACTAGTGTATATACCTACTGCGATGTTATATGTGTCCTAAAAGCATTATTCTTTTACACATGATGATTAGATTTTATCACATTATTTCCCCATCGCATAATCTGGTTCAACAAGCTACGTACTTCTTCACCATATTGCTGTTTATTTCTTTTTCCCACCTGTCATAAGGACAATGCAGGATGCCGTCCCAAGAAAGGCATTCCCTAATAGTCCATACCACATATACTTGCCCATTGCATAAACATACCTCTTTGAGGCATCTCCCTCACTTTCGAGGTATCCACGCGATAGGTAGTACCGCCCAACTCCATAAATCAATGATGAGATTGATGAACAGATTGGAAACGTGAACGCTCCAGCAATACCAGAGACCACGGCTAATGTGTAGGTCTCAAATATATGCTGATGAGATCGTTGTGCGCAGTTGAATGCCTTTGCATGCTTGGATGTGCCCTGAGCGTACAAGTTTGGGAGGGAGTATCGCTCATCGACATCGACCTCGCCATCTTTCTTGGCCAGCTCTGAATATTTGCTACGTGCCTTACCTGTATTACATTTACACAATATTGCAGTATGAAAATTTTTCTCATTTAGTTATACTCTATAACTATCATAAGAAGTGACAAATAACAACAATCAACGATAAATCTGATCTTACCGACTTCAAAGCCGTGCATCAAGGCCCAGAAACCAGTCCCGATGAGGATGGCCGGGGTCATGGCAGAAATTTGACTACCATGGGAGGAAATAAGGGATGATCCATAGGTCAGCTCGATGAAGCCACCGACCGTGGCCGAGCCTAAGGTGTACAGCAGAGGTTTGGCAGCCATGATTTGCGCAAGTTGCAAAGGTGAGAGAGAGAGGTTTTAGGATTTTCATTTAGATCGTTTGAGCATCCCGCAAAAATGAAGACCTGTTATTTTGAAGAAGATCTAATAAACCCACCTACATTCTGTGTGTCTATGCACGTGGATCATAATAGACAGTTGTTCATGTTGAATTTTGGACGGATTATAACGTGTGTTTCCCAGTGTTCGAGAGTGGGTGGCTGGGTTATGAATTGTTATTGTTATACGTGTCCTAAAAGCATTATTCTTTTACATAGTATGATGATTAAATTTTATCACATTATTTCCCCATTGCATACACCTGGTTCCACATACTTCTTCACCATATTGCTATTCATTTCTTCTGAACACCAGTCATAAGGACAATGCAGGATGCTGTCCCAAGAAAGGCATTCCCCAATAGTCCATACCACATAACTTACCCATTGCTGGGCAGGAAGAGATGATGAGGGCTTAGAGTATGGATAATTTTCGACTAATAAAGGCCACAAACATGAAAAATCAAGTGTTTAACGAGACAGGACCAGGCTTGAAAGATAAGCAGTGTAAATGCGAACAGATCATGTCAGAATTACAAAACATGAATCAAGGTAATAAGAGAGACATCAGCATACTCTCAATTAAGACGCCAAGACTGCTGGCAGAAGAGGTAGACAACCCTGATGACTACTACGCAATGCACGCCAGGATGGATGAATACCGGTCAAACACGCTCTCCTATATTGGGAGGAAACCCTGAGGAAAAACGACTCAAGGAATTAGATGATCGACACTGCCTTCACTGAACCGGCAGATGAAGGTACGAGGTATGAGGAAGGATAATAAAGATATTAACGAGGACGAAGAAAATGATGATTCGATTAAATTAGCAGAAGCCATGCTTTATGGAGACAACGATTGCCGGGTCAATTATAAAACCGACGATGAAGACGACGACTGCGGCGATGAATACAAGGAAGACGATGAAGATGAGGAGGTCGACGACTACGGCTCACGGCTCATGGGAAGCGAAGGGAGGGGAATCAAAATGACTAGCCTCCGAGTTGCGGCCCAGCAAATTCAATGCAAGCAACAAGGAAGAAGAAGAGAATGACCACAGCGAAAGAGCGGAAGCTAGGTTTACCGAGACAGGCACGGCCAGGACCAGGACGAGGTCGATTCATTGTTGTGAGCGGCAAAGAAGATGAGGAAGATCTTTAAAAAGAAGATTGAAGGAAGCTACTCCCTTAGCTAGAGGGAAGAAAGCAGCATGAAACAACATTCAAGTAGCGAGGAACAGTGCCCTAACCAGTGCTGACCACCACAGCAACAACGACGAGCTTCAGTGCTACCAACCTTACTTCATCCGTTACATTTCCCATGTTTCTCCGCAAGGAGGTTTCGCAAGATTTCAGGGAAAAAGAACTTGGCCTTCTTCGTGGCTGGGATGATAGAATAGTAAGGTTAGCATCGATCATAACAGCAATACAAAACCAGGGATTGTACAGCTGTACCTGTAATGCCTTGATTATTTTTGATGAGGCACAGGGGATGTTTTACCAATTTTTAAGATCAAGTGATCAAAGCATAAGAAACAGAGGATGCAATTAGAAAATCTAGTTCAATTACCTCGCCCCAATAGTAACCCAATCATCCATATTTTCAACCTGAGCGTCCATCATGTGGTAAACATCGCAGACTGACTCATCATCAGTACAAAGACGGACGACTATCTTGACGGGGAGCTTTGAAAATCAAACACTTAGCAAACAAGCTTAGATTCCTTATCACACAGTTCATCCCACAGAATACTCATACTGGGTCTGGTTTTTCATAAAATCTTTTGGCAGTTTGTCCGGATGGAAAAAGAACTTGGCCTTCTTTGCAGCTGAATCGCGATTTGGAAATATCAACATATCAACAATTTGCATGAAACACAAGTAAAGGTGAGTATGACAAAAAAATCTACATGCATCAACAAAGATACAGATATAAACTAGTATGCAGTGAACATACCTTTCGCCAGTAGCTCAACAAGCTCATCACCACTAAAACCATCAAATGCAGCATCATCAAATGTCTTCCATTTCCCAAAGTATTCATGCATCTCAACAGTCGTGTTTGTTGGTGGGAACCTCTGAGGAACTGTGAGGAGAAAGTGTTGCAATGGATTGCATGTAGGCCTGGTCTGTATGTGTACATTGACCGACACATTTGGTGGTTCACTTGAGGATCGTTCATATTTCTTGGGCATCACATGTTGCTTGTCTCCTGGTGGGTCATGAACTGACTTCGATCGATGATTATCCCGGCTACGCCGACAATGAATGGCCTCCAACCTCGCCATGTCAATCCAAGGCATCATTTTCTTCCTGACAGGATTCCACTGCATTTCCTCTTTATCAACCAACATCTTCAGTGTTTGGAAAAAGCTCGTCCACGACTCTATTGGATGGGGCAACTTAATTCCACTCTTGTCTCCAATAAAGAGTGCAATGCAGAACTCGTGAAGCTGGTCAAGTGTAAATGGTTGTTCGTCGAGGAAATCGAATACATCGGATAGTAGACCTGCCTCCCTTAGGCGATGCAACCCCATGCCGTAAGTTAACCAGGGATTGTGCAACTGTACCCCCACTGCCACCACCAAGTTAGGGTTAGCTTGAATTGTATATTGCTGTGGTCTTTGTTGCCATCGTAGCGCCGGTCACGTCTCCCCCAATCATCCATAGCCCATTTGATTGTGTGTGTAAACAATTTACACAATGAATGAAATGATCATAACTATTCCTCCCCCGACGGATTACGACCAAACCAAGCGCATACGACGTTGCCCATGGTGTTTTGATGAAGCGGCACCAAGCGAATTGGGGGTTGCAACGCCACAGGCCATGAAATTAGCCATAGCCGCCAAGCCATTGGCGACGATGGAAGGAAGTGGTTGGGTAAGGACGGGTCAAAGATGGCGGGTTTTGGGGCTTCTCATCAAGGGTTCTCATCAACCTAAGAAGTCCTCTGTGAATTTCTACATAGGTACGTCTTTTTTGTTCATAGCTTCGACCGCCGGAAAAATCGTAATCAACTGTAGGAAAGAAGAAAGAAATGAAAACAACATTCAATGGTAGTGAGGAGCGCCGACCACCAAGGCAACAACGACGAGCATCCTACAGTGCAAGCACTCCCGCTAGTGTTTACACCAACACTGATGACTTACCAAGCACAAATCGACGATCAGACAATGCTGAAGGCCTACGACGATCAAGCGTACCACATCTCGGTGTTAACGGATTACGATCAAGCATACAAACAGGATCAAAGAACGTTGCGAACATCGTACTGAATCGCAGGGCATCATGGGCCCCTGCATCGACGGCTCCAACAGCGGCTTCAACTCGTAGTAGCCAGGCCTCGACAAGAGCCTCTATTCAAGAATTTCTCGCCACATTGCGGCTACCCTCGGGAATACTCTCGTCGGTACTGGAATGCACCAATTCATGCAATTCCACTCTATGGCTACTCGATTCTTCGTCCACCATGAGAGTACGCGATAGTCGTGTAGTGTGCAGTGACGGAATGACCAGTATCGACGATGTTAGTCGTTGGCGCGAACTCCGAGATTGCATCTCCTTCCACTCCTACATGGCATCGAAGTGTTGGATACGTTCTCATTTCTGGCTGCTTAACGATGACGACAGGAGCACCACCCGTAAGTTTCATCTTTGCTGTGGCAGTCCCAACGACGTGGCCAACGAATTATCCTGTCTCAATGCCACGTTGAACCAATCCAAGTTGAGCAATGATGAATGTCCATTGACATACCAACTACAAGAGCTGATCAAGAAGATAACCAAAGTTGCACACTCACTTGTTTCTAATGGCGAAACTGTTACTGTTGTGATTTGCACACAGGGGGTGCCCACTGACGAGGAAGGGGAAACGTCGCGTGATGTCCAACGCAGCTTTTGGAGTGCAATGAAGAAGTTATCAAAGCTCCCTGTCAAGATAGTCGTCCGTCTTTGTACTGGCGATGAGTCAGTCTGCGATGTTTACAACATGATGGACGCTCGTGTTAAAAACATAGATGTATTGGACGACTATTGGGGCGAGGTAATTGAACTAGATTTTCTGATTGCATCCTCTGTTTCTTTTGCTTTGATCACTCTAACAAATTTGTATCCCCTGTGCCTCATCCAAAAATAATCAAGGCAATGGAAATACAGTTGCACAATCCCTGGTTAACTTACGGCATGGGCTTGCATCGTTTAAGGGAGGCAGGTCTACTATCCGATGTATTTGATTTCCTTGATGAGCATCCATTTACACTTGACCAGCTTCACGAGTTCTGCATTGCACTCTTTATTGGAGACAAGAGTGGAATTAAGTTGCCCCATCCAAGAGAGTCGCGGACGAGCTTTTTCCAAACACTGAAGATGTTGGTTGATAAAGAGGAAATGCAATGGAATCCTGTCAGGAAGAAAATGATGCCTTGGATTGACATGGCGAGGTTGGAGGCTATTCATTGTCGCCATAGCCGGGATAATCATCGATCGAAGTCAGTTCATGACCCACCAGGAGACAAGCAACAGGCGATGCCCAAGAAATATGAACGATCCTCAAGCGAACCACAAAATGTGTCGGCCAATGTACACAGACAGACCAGGCCTCCATGCAATCCATTGCAACACTTTCTCCTCACAGTTCCTCAGAGGTTCCCACCAACAAACACGACTGTTGAGAGGCATGAATACTTTGGGAAATGGAAGACATTTGATGATGCTGCATTTGATGGTTTTAGCGGTGACGAGCTTGTGGAGCTACTGGCAAAAGGTATGTTCACGCATACTAGTTTACTGTTTGTTATTCTTGTATCGCTGTTATGATCGATGCTAACCTTAGTATTCTATCATCCCAGCCACGAAGAAGGCCAAGTTCTTTTTCCATCCAGACAAATTGCCAAAAGATTTGACAGAAAACCAGACTCAGTTAATGAAGGTTCTGTGGGGTGAATTGTGTGATAAGGAATCTTAGCTTATTTCTGGCTGAGAGGTTAATATAATAAAAGATTGGGGTGATTATAAAGGTAAAGGACCAAAATTTGTGGCTGTACTCAAGCTACACATTTAGGAGGGGAAGAGGATTGGATAAGTTAAGTCAATAATATGACAATTATGAAGAAATATGAGTTTTAAGTTACTCAAAGTTGATCTGATCATGGTCCCCTACCACCTATATCTTAATTGTTGTCACAAAATTCTCGGGCATTCTGGAACATCCTCAACCATGGACCAACTGTGTAGTTACTCCACTCCTCTGGCATCCAGGGCCACTGCCAAGTCGTGAATATGCGCTCGGGGTGTGGCATCATTGCAAGATGCCGACCATCCTCAGAGCACAGTGCCGCAATTCCATCGGGACTTCCGTTCGGGTTAAATGGATACTCTTGAGTGATGTTGTTTGAGTCATCAACATAGCGAACTGGCATAAGGTTGGATGACATGGCATGATCGTACACCATCTTATTGGGAAAGTGGAAGCGACCCTCACCATGTGCAACCCACACACCCAGAGATGACCCCTCCATTCCCTTTAACATGATCGAGGGACTTTCCATGATCTTGACACTAGAGAACCGACTCTCAAATTTACCGCTTTCATTTTCAAGCAACCGAGGTTGTCTCGTCTCTGATAAACCTTCATTGCTAGGGATCCAACCAAGAAGCGCCATGAGCTGACAGCCGTTACAAATTCCCAAACTAAACGTGTCTGCCCTCTTCCGAAAGGCATCAAATTGCTGGAACACATTGTTGTTGAATTTGATGACACCAGCCCAACCCTTCCCACTGTCTAGAACATCTGCATATGAGAAACCGCCAACAAATACAATACCACGAAAGTCATTCAATGTCACGTTGCCAGTCAACAAGTCACTGACTGTGACGTCCCAGGAGTCAAAGCCAGCCGATAAGAATGCGGATAACATTTCTCTATCACCGTTACTTCCCTCCTGACGAATGATGGCCACCTTGTGCTTCGTAGTTGAGCTCATAATTTCAGGAGAAGTAGGCTCAGGAACGTAGGTCAACTTCCATTCCGGTGATTTACGAAGTTTCAACCCCGCCTCTTCCTGAGCAACGCATTCTGGATTGCGCTGACGATGCTCAAGCCGAAAGCTAGTCTCCTCCCATAGATCGCGCAAGACAGTCATCTTCTCAACAATGCAAGGGGGTGATGCACCAACGGCGATCCTAATAGAATCGCCTCCCGTTGAGGCGGTACCAATTTCGATGCAAGGTACGCCACTTGCGGAGAATTTCTCAATAATGGATTTCGTTGCCTCGGCCGAAACTTCGAGCACGATCCCAGCCTCCTCATTGAAGAGGGTGCCAATTTCACCAGCCCCCGAACACGTCTCTGGAACAACAATGTTAATCGAACAATTGCCAGCAAATGCCATCTCCATCAATACAACAGCCATTCCTCCATCGGACCTATCATGTCCAGAAAGTATCATGCGATTGTCGATCAATTCTTGTACGACAAGGAACGCGTTCTTCAGAACACCAAAGTCTTCCACGTCTGGACTTGCATCCCCAATTTGACCATACACCTGTGCAAGCGCCGTGCCACCCATGCGTGCTTTGCCCCCACCGAGGTCAACGAACAGTAAATTCGTCTTACCACCGCACTTTGTCGGACACTTCAAGTCTGGTGTAACAGTCTTGGTCACGTCCGGACAGGTGACGTAGCAAGTTAAGGTTAGTTCACCAGGGGCCTTGACTAGTTCGTTAACGCACTGGGCCGCCATCGAAAGAGAATCCTTGCCCCCGTCAATTCCGGCCCCCAACGCAAGGAGCGAATCACGCAATGCCTCACACGCATCATACATCTTTGCCCCCTCCCCAGGAAGCTTGGCCGCGTACATCCAATTACCAGATGCCTTTATATCCTCAATACTCGATATTTTCGCCCACATTATATTCGTCATGGCCTCGGCCACAGTCATACGCGCCATGGCAGCAGAATTCACAAGACCCTTAATGGGCTGTTCTCCGCATGCCACTGCCGTGCCGGTGATTCCAAAGTGAGTATGAGCTGTAATGCCAAGATTTGCAAGCGGGAGCTGGAGTGGACCAACGCACTGCTGTTGTGCAATCAAGCCGGTGACAGAACGATCGACCTTGTGCACAAGGAAGCGCTTTGATCCGACCGACAATAGACGTAGGACACGATCCAACGCTGACCTAACAGTTGTGCCAATTGGCAGCGTCAATGGCTCGAGTTTACAATCGATGTGATTGTCAGTAAATGTCTTTTGAGGCATCTTGCCTAAAACCAACTCCAAAGGCAAATCAACGGGGGTGCTTCCATCGGCTGAATCATGTACGACAACCCGTCCATCGCCAGTCACGACGCCTAGGATACGTATGGGACAATTCTCACGATCGGCAATTTCCTTAAATATAGCCTCCGACGATGGACGGATTAGTAGTGCATTATTCTCTTGATATTCGGCACCCCAAATTTCAAGTACCGAGAGTGTATCATCACCGACATATACCTTACGTATATCATACTCGGCCCCGGCCGGTTCGACGATTTCTTTCAAGACATTGCCATTCCCCCCAGCACCTTGATCATGAACACTAACAATAGGATTGTGTTCACCAAGATCACAACATGCACGCATAAGCCGATTCATACGATTCTCCATCTCAGCATCTCCACGTTGTACGGCATCAAAGTCTAATGCTGCATTTTCGCTCGACTGGACACGACTACTCGCGGCACCACCCCCGATGCCAATACGATATGCCGGACCACCAACCTTAACGACGAGCATGCCACGTTCTGGTTCACCCTTGGCCGTGTGTCGTCCATCTAGTGCACCCACACCCGCAGTAAACATTATAGGTTTGATCCATTCATATCGTTCCCCACTGGGTATACGTAACCCGAAGCTACGCGTAAAGCCATGTATTACCGGTTCACCAAACTTATTCCCATAATCACTCGCACCGTCACTTGCCAGTACTTCAATATCTAATGGACTTGCTAAATTGGCCGGATAAATAAATGTATTATCCTCCCAAGGCTGTGCATATCCCGGGATATGTAAATTACCCACACAATAGGCACTTATCCCCGCGACTGTGTATGCACCCCGTCCAGTAGCCATGACATCACGTAATCGTCCACCGGTACCAGTCTCTGCACCGGGAAACGGTGCCACGGCACTAGGGAAATTATGCGTCTCGGCGGTTAATATTGGATGTAGGACCTTGGTTTCTATAACCATTGGCCCAGCAGATGTTACACTCGTGGGCGTTAATGAATTGACAGTATATCCACGTATACTACTACTATTATCATGAAATGCAATAATAGAGTTGTTGGGCGTGCCCTTGGGCAATGTTGCCTTGACCATTTGGAAGAGTGTGTTAGGTTTAGTAATACCATCGATAATCATTTGTCCAGAAAAGTACCAATGTCGTGAATGTTCCGAGTTGGATTGACCCATATCAAAACATTCCACATCGGTGGGATTACGTCCAAGTTTGTCCTGAAGAGATGTAGGTGGCAAACAAACGAACAAACAAAAAAAGTGTTGAGAGAGAGAAATGGTATTGTGAAAAAAGATTATTAATATACATTGGTGATTTCAGTGAACTCTTTTCTTATGCTCCCTCGCTAGTGATATACATGACTTACCTTGAACAAGTCCGTATAAAAGTTTAAATCAAAGTCATCAAATCCTAATCCTCTTTCATCATTAATACGCATCAGTGCTCCCTTGCCCTCTTCCATGATTGGTACCGTCATTACGGGCACGACCGCGACGCCGCTATCAAATGATGTTACCGGTTCGTAGTATTCTTCCTCGGTCATGCGATCGTGCAATAGCGATTTAATAATCTTGGTTGAGACAGCAATACCATCCTCCTCCTCTGAAGTTGAAGAGGAGGAGGAGGAGGGAGAATGGGTCGTTATAATACGATACCGTCGCGAACGTTCTAATCGAGTAATATTCGACAAGCCACATGCCGCACATATCGACGTGGCATTGGACGAGAATGCCGACGTGAATGTTTTACGCGGACCGAATTCGACGATCATTACATCGTCATCGCGATGATGTAACTCGTTATCATCATCTTCGTTGGCAGCAGCAGCGTTAGTAGTGAAGGTGCTGGATTCCAATCGCAGGCCGGCGGGGTCGAACGTTTCGCGCAGCAGCCATTCTAATCGCGACGTGGCATCGCTGTTCAGTGGTGCCTCGTCGTCGTTTATTTGAACGTTGAAACAATATTCGCCCTCGATGCTAACTACTACCGCGGCGCGTCCATTCGCTGCCGAAAGATGATGATGCAGCCGTTCGTTAATGGAGGGTACGAGCGAGTGAGGCGTTTCATTTCGTCGATAATAGTGAATAATCGTCATGATGATGATGGTTTAGCCGTCCTGCTATATTATGGGTCGCTGTTAATGATTTTTATATAAATATGGGTGAGTCTTAATATCCGCGTGATGCGATGCGAGGTGGACACCCTATTGTGCGGTGGGACGGGGTGGAGGGCCTTCTCGCGCCAAATTGATGCGCATTTTTTGGACTGTGAAGACAGGGTTGGGAAGATAACTTTAGGATGGTGACCAAATATTGCTTCTAAAGTTTTTCGTTCCCAAGATTCGGACTGGAGAAACTCTTCTCAACACTTGGGAAAGAATATTAGAATTTATATAAATTTAAGAACATTCTTTGCTGTTCTGTCAACTTGGAAAGATCCGTGTCAACAAATTGCCAATCGAGCCGAGCAAGGGAGTATAATCACTTGGTGCAAGAAGCATAGGAAAGAAAGCAATGAAATGAAAACAACATTCAATGGTAGCGAGGACCATGTGCGCTTGAACCAGCGCCGACCACCAAGGCAACAACGACGAGCATACAGTGCAAGCACTCCCGCTAGTGTTTACACCAACACTGATGACTTGCCAAGCACAAATCGACGATCAGACAATGCTGAAGGCCTACGACGATCAAGCGTACCACATCTCGGTGTCAACGGATTGCGATCAAGCATACAAACAGGATCAAAGAACGTTGTGAACGTCGTACTGAATCGCAGGACATCATGGGCCCCTGCATCGACGGCCCCCACATCGACGGCTCCAACTCGTAGTAGCCAGGCCTCGACAAGAGCCTCTATTCAAGACTTTCTCGCCACGTTGCGGCTACCCTCGGGAATACTCTCGTCGGTACTGGAATGCACCAACTCATGCAATTCCACTCTATGGCTGCTCGATTCTTCCTCCGCCATGAAAGTACGCGATAGTCGAGTAGTGTGCAGTGACGGAATGACCAGTATCGACGATGTTAGTCGTTGGCACGAACTCCGAGATTGCATCTCCTTCCACACCTACATGGCATCGAAGTGTCGGATACGTTCTCATTTCTGGCTGATTAACGATGACGACAGGAGCACCACCAGTAAGTTTCACCTTTGCTGTGGCGATCCCAACGACGTGGCCGACGAAATATCCTGTCTCAATGCCGCGTTGAAACAATTCAATTTGAGCAATGATCAATGCCCATTGACAGACCAGCTACACGAGTTGGTTAAGAAGATATCCAATGTTGCACACTCACTTGTTTCTAATGGTGAAACAGTTACTGTTGTGATTTGTACACAGGGGGTGCCCACTGACGA